>Ga0310695_10000105_pt1 | contig 220928 bp, 168 predicted proteins | sample RumenRJG_04DNA_FD_203882 | JGI IMG/M metagenome (GOLD analysis project Ga0310695, IMG submission 203882) | Bovine rumen microbial communities from Lethbridge, Alberta, Canada - RJG_04 (v2) (version 2) | ecosystem: Host-associated > Mammals > Digestive system > Stomach > Rumen | place: Canada... | reverse complement strand
AACACTTTTTTCGGCTTTTGTTCAAGGTCGATCGGAGGGTGTCTCTGGCACCCCGGAACGGACTATTGTTGTTGTAATGAATTGAAAATTATACAGTTTTTAAATTTTTAACGAAGTATTGATTTTTCTACAACTAAAAAATACTTACCTTTGTATTCTATGGACAAGAAAACCTTCAACAAGTGGAACTGGATTGTGGCAGTTGCTGTTCTGGTGATAGCATCGGCCACCTATCTTTCCACGATAGAACCCACCGCATCGTTCTGGGACTGCGGAGAATTCATTGCATCGTCGTACAAGCTGGAAGTGGGACACCCCCCGGGAAACCCCGTGTTCCAGCTTTTCGCCCGCCTGTTCTCCATTCCCTTTGATGCCTCGCATGCCGCTGTGGCTATCAATGCCATGAATGCCCTGCTCAGTGCGCTCACGGTGTTTTTCCTGTATCTGACCATCGTGTTCTTCGCACAACGGCTTCTGGCCGGTGCCCCTCCCTCCGGGGCAATAAAAAAGGCCGATGCCCCGGAGGAAGGGGCATCGGCCATCAGCCTATCCCGGGCCATCGCCATCTTTGGCGCAGGAGCTGTGGGAGCGCTGGCCTACTGCTTCTCCGACACGTTCTGGTTCAGTGCCGTGGAAGGCGAAGTGTATGCCATGAGCTCGCTGTTCACCGCGCTGGTGTTCTGGGCCATGTGCCGCTGGTATGAGACCGCCGATGAGCCGCACGCCAACCGCTGGATCGTGCTCATCGCCTTCCTGATGGGTCTGTCCATCGGCGTGCACCTTCTCAACCTCCTTACCATTCCGGCCTTCGTGTTCATGTACTACTACCGCATGAACGAAGGACGCAAGCTCTCCTTCGGGAAGCTGGCGGGCATCTTTGCCATCGGCGTAGTGATCGAGTTCCTCCTCGTTTATCTGTTCATTCCGTACCTTCCCAAACTGGCGGCCTTCTTTGACCGCATCTTCGTGAACGGGTTCGGCCTGCCGTACAACAGCGGCGCCGTCTTTTTCATGGTGGCCCTGCTGGGCCTGTGCTTCTGGGCCCTTTTCTCCACCCTCCGCAGCGGAAAGGTGTTCTGGAATACCGTCACCCTGTGCGTCACCACCCTTGTCATCGGCTTCTCGCTGTTCTCCATCGTGATCATCCGCTCCAGCGTGAAAACGCCCACCAACGAGTATCAGCCCGATAACCCGTATACGCTGGTGCGTTACCTCAGCCGCGAGCAGTACGGCTCCACGCCGCTTCTCTACGGCCAGTACTTCGACGCGCCCTACGACCTCACGCAGGACAAGTACTGGGCACCGCTGGACGGCAAGTACGTGAAGGCCGATGCCCCCGCCGATGCCGCCTACCGCCCGGAGGGCAAGATGCTGTTCCCCCGCATGTGGTCATCGGCAGACCCCCGCTTCGTGGACTTCTACGAGTCCTACACGCAGGGAAAGGGCACGCGCGTGAAAGGCGCTACCCACCGCAAGCCCACCTTCGGGGCCAATCTGGCCTACTTCTTTGACTATCAGCTCAACTGGATGTACTGGCGCTATTTCATGTGGAACTTCGTGGGGCGCCAGAACGACATCCATTCCCCGGTGCCCGGGAATGTTTTCTACGGCAACTGGGAAAGCGGAATCGGCTTCCTGGACGCCGTGCGCCTCGGAGACCAGTCCGACGCTCCTTCTCCGCTGGCCGGCAACAAGGGTAAGAACCACTACTTCTTCCTGCCGCTGCTGCTGGGCCTGCTGGGCCTGGTGTTCCAGTTTGACAAGGACAAGCGCGGCAGCTGGCTGGTGTTCCTCATGTTCTTCATGACGGGCATCGCCATCGTGCTGTACCTCAACCAGCCGCCGTACCAGGTGCGGGAACGTGACTATGCCTATGCGGGCTCGTTCTATATGTTCGCCATCTGGATCGGCCTGGGCGTAGCGGCGCTGTACGAATGGCTTACGGCATCGGCCTTTATGAAAAAGGTGCCGGCAAAGGCGGTGGCCTGCGGCGTATCGGCCCTGTGCCTGGGCGTTCCGGCCCTCATGGCCGCCCAGAACTGGGACGACCACGACCGATCCAACCGGTACACGGCTCCCGAGATGGCCTTCAACTACCTCAATTCGGTGGGGGAGAACGGCATGCTCGTCACCCATGGAGACAACGATACTTTCCCGCTGTGGTATGCACAGGAGATTGAAGGAATCCGCACGGATGTCCGCGTGGTGAATACGTCCCTGCTCGGAACCGACTGGTACATTGACCAGATGAAGTGGGCATGCAACGAGAGCGCTCCGCTGCCGCTCAAGGTGCCGGCCCGCCAGTATCTGTACGGAACCAACGAGTTTGTGTACATTGCCTACGACGACGGCTCTCCCATGCTGCTGTCAGACGTCATGGACGTGTTCCGCGACCCCAAGATGAAGGTGTCCCTTGAGAACGGGCTCAAACTGGATTTCATCTGCGCCCGCAACCTGGTAATTCCCGTAAACAAGGAGAATTGCATCAAATACGGGATTGTCCCTGAGGAATTTGCCTCCGAGATCCCCGACAGCATCACGCTCACCATCTCCAAGGACAAGAACTACATTTCCAAGCCGGAACTGTTCATGCTGGACCTCCTGTCCAACTATGAGTGGGACCGCCCGCTCAATCTGCTCAACATGGGCGGAGACCTCAACGTGGGCATCAAGGACTACCTTATGTATGACGGTTTCTCCTACCGCTTTACGCCCATCCGCAACAAGGTGAGCTCTACGGATGCCGGCAGGGTGGATGCCATCGGCCTGTATGAGAAGATGAAGACGGTCTACAAGTGGGATGCCCTGAAGCGGAAAGACTATTTTGTGGACTATCAGAATATGTACACCTTCCTGGGCGTGCTTTCCCAGCGCCAGCTGTTCCTTACGGTTTCCAACGCGCTCATCGACGCCGGTGAGACGGAGAAGGCCGTGGAGATGCTGGATATGTGCCAGGAGGTTTTCCCCGAGGAGAACTTCCCGCTGGAGAGCATTTCCGTGGGCTTCAGCGGCAACGACTATATGGTGGCCCAGATTATTGAGAACTACTACTATCTCGGAGAATCCGCGAAAGCCCGCGAACTGGCCACCCGCATGGGAGATGAGCTCCTTGAGACCAGCCGCTTCTACCTGGAATGGGGAAGCCTGGGCCGGCAGGAATTCGAGACCGCCAGCCGCGTGCTCCTCTATATAGCCGATGTGTGCAAGCAGTACGGAGACAAGACGCTGGGAACGGCCATGGTCGACGCCCTGGAGCAGCTCCTTCACGCCGCTTCGGGCAGCGAGTATGCCCTGGAACGCAAAGATACACTTGAAGTAAAATAATATGAAACGAACACTGTTATTCCTTCTTTCCCTGGCCCTCTGCGTTTCGGCTTCGGCCCAGGAGAAAGAGAAAGAAAAGAAAGAGGCTCCCGCTCCTGTAAAGCTGGAGTTCAGTCAGGGTCTTTTCTCTGTCGCCCATAACGAGAAAGACTGGTACCTGGAAATTCCCGACACCCTTCTCGGACGCCGCATCCTGGCCGTGACGCGTTTTACCGCCAATACCATGGGTGCCGGCGAGTACGGCGGTGAAGAGGTGAACGATGCCATGCTGTACTGGGAGAAGGCCCCTAACGGCAACCTCCTCCTCCGGGTAGACGTCGTGAGCGTAGAGGCTCCCGAGGCCGATGCCATCGCCCAGGCGGTGCGCGTGAGCTCCGAGAACCCCATTGTGGCGTCCTTCAAGCCGGAGAAGGAAGCATCGGCCGGCACCACCCGCATCAAGGCCAACAGCCTGTTCGAGGGAGACCTTCAGGTGTTTTCCCTGAACGCCGCCACCAAGAAGCAGTACAACCTGGGCGGCGTCAAGGCCGATGCCAGCTTCATCGGGAGCATGCGCACCTACCCCATCAATACGGAGGTGACGGTGACCAAGACGTTCGCTTACAACCAGCCGCAGGGCAATCAGGGCGGTCCGGCGCGTTCGGGCAGCCTTCCTGCGGGCCGTGAGGCCGGCGTGGTTACGATGGTGCTCAATACGTCCTTCCTGCTGCTTCCGGAAGTCCCCATGCAGCAGCGCTGGTTCGACGCCCGCGTCGGTTACTTCGCCGGCGGCTATACGCATTTCTCCGATGACCAGCAGGGGGTGGAGCCTGTCCGCTACATTACCCGCTGGCGCCTGGAAGCCCGTCCCGAGGACGTAGAAAAGCAGAAAAGGGGAGAGCTCGTAGAGCCCGTCAAGCCCATTGTCTATTATATCGATCCCGCTACGCCCAGGCAGTGGCGTCCGTACCTCATTGCCGGTGTCAATGACTGGCAGGTTGCCTTCGAACAGGCCGGATGGAAGAACGCCATCCGCGCCGAGGAATGGCCGGAGAATGCCGAGGAACTGGGCATGAGCCTGGAAGATGCGCGTTTCTCCGTCATCCGCTATCTGGCTTCCCCCATTGCCAATGCCTACGGCCCCAACGTGCACGATCCCCGCAGCGGTGAAATCCTGGAAAGCCACATCGGCTGGTATCACAATGTGATGACGCTGGTGCATGACTGGTATCAGGTGCAGGCTGCCGCCGTGGATCCCCGCGCCCGCAGCTTCCGCTTTTCCGACGAACTCATGGGAGACCTTATCCGCTTTGTTTCTTCCCATGAGGTGGGCCATACGCTGGGCCTCCGCCACAACAAGGGTTCATCCAGCTTTACTCCCGTGGAGAAACTGCGCGACAAGGCCTGGGTGGAGGAAAACGGCCACACCGTGAGCATCATGGACTATGCCCGCTTTAACTATGTGGCCCAGCCGGAAGACAATATCGGAAAAGCCGGCCTGTATCCCCGCATCAACATCTATGACAAGTGGGCCATCGAGTATGGTTACAAGCCCACGTACCTCTCCAGTCCCAAGGAAGATCACCTGTGGTGGAACAAGGAGATCATCGCCCGCCTGGAGGCCGAGCCGCGTCTGTGGTTTGGCGGTGAGGGCAACGACCAGGATCCCCGCGCCCAGAGCGAGGATCTCGGAGACGATGCCGTGGCGGCCAGCGAGTATGGTATCCTGAACCTTCAGCGCATCATCGGCCAGCTTCCTGCCTGGAACACCGAGGAGGCCAATATGTATACCAACCTAAACCGGATGTACGACGCCGTGGTGTCCCAGTACGGACGCTACATGGGGCATGTGGCCCAGAACATCGGCGGCCGGTATATTACGAATAAGAGTGTGGAGCAGGCCGGCCCCAAATACGCCCCCGTCCCCCGGGAGCACCAGAAAAAGTGCCTGGAGTTCCTGAATGCCCGCGTGTTCACGCGTCCTTCCTGGCTGGTGGAGCAGCCCTACATCTTCAACCTTACCGACGGCCCCGAAAAGGAGCTCTATCCTATTATTAATAATGTAGTGGGTGCGGGCTTCCTCCTCAGCCCCATCCGCATGGACCGCATGGGCCAGTTTGCGCAGGCATCGGCCGGTAACTACAGCCCCGAAGAGTACTTGAAGGACCTGCATGGCATGGTATTCACCGAGCTTGAGAAGGGCGGCAAGGTTTCCAGCTACCGCCGCTATCTCCAGAACCGCTTTGTGACCGTAGCCATTACCGTGGTGAACTCCGACGCCTACAAGAGCTACTCCAGCCGTGCCCTCATCCTGGGTGAGCTTCTTGCTATCCAGAAGAAGGCCGCCAAGGCCAAGTCCTCCGACCCTGCCACCGCTGCTCACTGGCAGTCCATCGCCGTCCAGATCTCCAAGGCGGTGAAATAGTCTCGAATCTTTGTAACTAGCAGATTATCAGCGTTATTGAAAAATCTCTTTAGGCCGAACAGCCTAAAGAGATTTTTTTAGTGTGCTGGTAATCAGTCGATTATGCCGCTATCGCTTGAGGCGTACGTAGATGCTGAGGGGCAGGACCTTGCCGAAGGAGTCGTTGAAGGCGAGCTCGCCGGAGTTCATTTCCTTGAACTGGCCCTTGAAGGCTTCGCGAACAACGGTTTCTCCGAGGGCGGCACTGTAGCCGTTGGAGTAGAGGTTGAGGACCATGAAGGCGTCGCGTTCGCTGAGGATGGCCGATACATTCTGCAGCAGGCCGAAGAGGAGCTCGTCCAGTTTCCATTTTTCGCCGTCGGGGCCGTGGCCGTAGGCAGGGGGATCCAGGATGATGCCGTCGTACTTGTTGCCGCGTTTGGCCTCACGCTTGGCGAACTTGAGGGCATCTTCCACCACCCAGCGCACGCCGTCCAGGCCGCTGCGCTCCATGTTCTCGCGGGCCCACGTGACTACCTGGCGCACGGAGTCCAGGTGGGTGACATCGGCCCCGGCGCATTTGGCGGCAAGCGATGCGGCTCCCGTGTAGGCAAAGAGGTTGAGCACCTTGGGGGCCGGCAGTCCGTTGGCCTTGTGGATGCGGGCGAGGCGGCTGGTCTCCTTGTAGATAAACTCCCAGTTGGGGGCCTGCTCGGGGAACACACCTACGTGTTTGAAGGAGGTAAGGCCCAGCCGGAGGGCAATGTGCAGGTCGCTGGCAGCGTGGGTATCGGCATCCGGGGCACCGTTATAGGCAATGCTCCACTGGTCGTCCATGCGCTTGGACTTGTTCCATGTGCCGCTGTCCTCCTTGCCCGCCTTGCCAAAGCCGGCACCGGGCTGGAAGGTTACGTGCAGGAGGCGTTTCCAATCGGCCTCGCTCATGGACGGCGTCCACAGAGCCTTGGGCTCCGGCCTGCGCAGCACGTACTTGCCAAAGCGCTCCAGCTTTTCGCCGTTGCCGCTGTCCAGAAGCTCGTAATCTTTCCAATAATTTGCGGGGAATTCCACTGCCATAGCTCCAAAATTTTTGCAAAGATAGTCATTTTTGGAGAAAGAGCTCCGGCACGGCCAATTGGCGAATCTTTGTAAACCTCTGATTGTCAATGCTGCCACGGATTCTCTTTAGGCAGAACAGCCGAAAGAGAAAAACATAAGGCATTGGCGGACAGCGCTTTACGAAGATTCGCGAAAAGGGGGAATATTGCCAAGGAAAGCCCTTTTTGAAAATCGGGCAAAGATTGCTAACTTTGTGGGCTCGAAAGTTTTTACACACACATACAACTTATGCAACAATTCATTGACAAGTACGACTTCAAAGGCAAGAAAGCCATCGTACGCGTAGACTTCAACGTTCCCCTGAACGAGAATTTCGAAATCACCGATGACACCCGTATCCGCCGTGCCATGCCCACCCTCAAGAAGGTGCTCGCCGATGGTGGTTCCGTCATCATCATGTCCCACCTGGGCCGTCCCAAGAAGGTAGATCCCAAGTTCTCCCTGAAGCACATCGTGGCCCGCGTGAGCGAGTGCCTGGGCGTTCCCGTCCAGTTCGCCGATGACTGCCAGAAGGCAAAGGCCCAGGCCGATGCCCTGAAGCCCGGCGAGGCTCTCCTCCTCGAGAACCTGCGTTACTACGCCGAGGAAGAAGGCAAACCCCGCGGCCTGGCCGAGGACGCCTCCGACGAGGAGAAGAAGGCCGCCAAGGCTGCCGTGAAGGCTTCCCAGAAGGAGTTCGTCAAGACCCTCGCCAGCTATGCCGACTGCTACATCAACGATGCTTTCGGTACGGCTCACCGCGCCCACGCTTCCACCGCCCTCATCGCCGAGTACTTCCCGAACGACAAGATGTTCGGCTACCTCATGGAAGGTGAGATCAAGGCCATTGACAACGTGCTCAAGAACGCCCAGCGCCCCCTCACCGCTATCATCGGCGGTTCCAAGGTGAGCTCCAAGCTCGCTGTCCTCAAGAACCTCGTGAGCAAGGTGGACAACCTCATCATCGGTGGCGGTATGGGTTATACCTTCATCAAGGCACAGGGCGGTCATATCGGCCAGTCCCTCCATGAGGATGAGCTCATTCCGGATGCACTGGAGATTATGAAGGAAGCCAAGGAGCGCGGAGTTAACCTGTCCCTGAGCGTGGCCACCGTCTGCGGCCAGGCCTTTGACAACGACACGCCCCGCAAGATTTTCCCCATCACCGAGATTCCCGACGAGTGGGAGGGCATGGACGCCGCTCCCGCTTCCCTGGAGAACTGGAAGAAGATTATCCTGAGCTCCAAGACCATCCTCTGGAACGGTCCCGTGGGCGTTTTCGAGTTGCCCAACTTTGCCAAGGGTACCCTGCAGATTGCCGAAGACCTGGCCGAGGCCACCAAGAACGGCGCTTACACCCTGGTGGGTGGCGGTGACTCCGTCGCTGCCGTTACCCAGATGGGCTATGCCGACAAAGTGAGCTACGTCTCCACCGGCGGTGGCGCCATGCTGGAAGCCATCGAGGGCAAGGTGCTCCCCGGCATTGCCGCTATCCAGGAGTAAAAATTTATTGCTATATTTGTAGTCGGGCTCTCCAAGGGGCCCGACTATTTTTATATGATGGAACTTCTCTCTGTGAATTGGAACGTGGATCCCGCCATCCTGCACATCGGCGGATTTGAACTCAGATGGTACTCTCTTTTGTTTGTGAGCGGCTTCATCCTGGGCTGGTACATCATGAGAAGTTTCTTCCGCCGGGAAAGAATCGGCGAGAACCTCCTGGATCCCATGCTGTACATGCTCCTGATCTGCACCATCGTGGGCGCCCGCCTGGGACATGTCATCTTTTATCAGCCGGACTATTATTTCGGCAGCCTGCAGGGCTTCCTGGAAATCTTCATGCCCTGGAAGGGCGGCCTGGCCAGTCACGGCGGCACCATCGCCCTCCTTATCGGCATCTGGTGGTATGCAAAGAAGTACGGCCCCCGAAACGACTTCGACTTTGTGTGGGTGCTGGACCATCTGGTAATTCCGGTATCCTTCGCTGCCTGCTTCATCCGCCTCGGAAACCTCTTCAATTCGGAAATTTACGGCGGTCCCACGGACCTGCCCTGGGGTTTTGTGTTCCAGCGCAACGGCGAAACCGTTCCCTGCCATCCCACCCAGCTCTATGAGGCCGGAACCTATCTGCTGCTGGGCCTGGTGCTCATGGCCCTGTACTGGAAGAAGCTGGACAAGATGTACCGCGGAACCTTTGTGGGCATTTTCCTCATCGTGTGCTTCGGCAGCCGTTTCCTCATCGAGTTCGTCAAGAACGACCAGGTAGATTTCGAGGCCGACATGCTCCTGAACATGGGCCAGATCCTGAGCATTCCCTTTGTTCTTCTGGGCATCGGTTTCCTGGTTTATGCCTTCACGAAAAAGCTTCCTGCACAGGCTGTTCACAGAAAATAAAAATTTTTAATTAGCTGACTGCTAGTGGCGCGATTGTTGTAGTACCATCGCGTCCTATGTTAGTTGGTTATATGAATCTTAAAAACGTACTTATGGCGCTCGCGCTGCTGATTCCTTCGGCTGCATGGGCGCAGTTTTCGGGGCAGGAACGTCCTGTAAATGACAGCACGCTGGTGCTCTCCCTGGACGACGCCCTCAAGATAGCCCTTTCCGAGAATACTTCCGTGAAAGTGGCCGATATGGAAGTGCAGCGTACGAAGTATGCACAGAAGGGTTCGTATGGAGCCCTCTTCCCCCAGATCAACGCCTCTGGCCTGTACAGTTATGCCATCCAGAAGCAGAAGGTATTCTTCGGCTCGGATGATGAAAGTTCCGGCTCTTCTTCCGGCGGCGGCATGGCCTCCATGTTCACCAGCGCCTTCGAGCCCATCATGTATTACATCCAGCAGCTCTACACTGCTACGAACACGCCCTTTATTCCGTACGTGGCTCCCCAGCCCGATCCCAGCACCCAGTCCTCTTCCAGCGACCCCATCGAGATGGGCCGCCGCAACCAGGTACAGCTGGGCCTGAGCGCCAGCATGCCGCTGGTGAACTTCCAGCTGTGGGAAAGCCTCCGGATTACCGGAGACCAGGTGGAACTTGCCGTGGAAAAGGCCCGCGAATCCCGTCTGGGAACCGTGGCCAGCGTTAAGCAGGCCTACTTCGCCGTGCTCATGGCCAAGGCCTCCTATGACGTGTACAACGCCGTTTACGAGAACGCCGTCCAGAACTACAAGCTCACCGAGAGCCGTTACAACGCCCGCAAGGCCTCCGAGATGGACCTGGCCCGTGCCCAGAGCACCCTGGCTGCAGCCATCCCCAACCTCTACAACGCCGAGAACTCCATCTATCTGGGTCTCTGGCAGCTGAAGGCTGTCATGGGACTGGATCTGGACCGTTCCGTAGACGTGGAAGGCAAGCTCGAAGATTATGCGGAGCACATGTTCTATGACCTCAACGAGGGCGCCGAGGCTTCCCTGGACCGCAATACCCAGCTGCGCCAACTCTCCTCGCAGGCCGAGATGCTGGCCAAGCAGATTCGCATGCAGCAGTATGCCTATCTTCCCTCGCTGGCCATGCAGGTGAGCTACAACTACTACACCCAGAGCGACAAGTTCAACCTGAGCCAGTGGAAATGGCTGCCCTCCAGCACCCTCGCCCTCTCCCTGAGCATCCCCATCTTCAGCGGCGGACAGCGCTATCACACCATCAAGCAGACGCGCGTGCAGGCCGATCAGCTGGCTCTCCAGCGGGAGAACGCCGAGCGTCAGCTGCGCATCGGCATCCGCCAGAGCCTGTCCACCATGGATACGGCCATGAAAACCTATGAGGCGGCTTCCCAGGCCATGAAAAGCGCCGAGAAAGCCTACGACATTGCCTCCAAGAGCTTCGAGGTGGGAAAGAGCACCCTCACGGACCTCAACAACACCGAGCTCACCCTCACCCAGACCCGTTTGCAGGCTGCGCAGGCCGTCTACAGTTTCGTAGTGGCCAAGGCTGGCCTGGAGCAGACTCTGGGTTACGATTTCACCGAAGAAAAATAGAAAACGATATATGAAAACGACGAAAATTGCAATGATCGCCGCTCTGGCCATCGCTGCCGCTTCCTGCGGCAATAGCAGCCAGAATACCGGCGCAGCCTCCACCGAGGAGGTTGTCCCTAACGTAGAAGTGGCCAAGGCTGCTGTTCGCGACGTGCCGATGGAAGTATCCTATGCGTCCACCGTCCAGGCCTGGGCCGTCAACAATATCATGCCCCAGCAGGGCGGCCGCATCCGCAAGATCAATGTGGAAGTGGGAGACTATGTGACCAAGGGCCAGATCCTGGCCGAGATGGACCGCCTGCAGCTGGACCAGCTGGAGCTCCAGGTCAAGAACGATGAAATCGAGTATGAGCGCCTGAAGAGCCTTTATGCAGAAGGCGCCGTATCGCAGAGCGACTTCGAGACTGCAGAACTGGGCTACAAGGTGCGCAAGTCCAACCTGGACAACCTCCGGGAGAACACCATCCTCCGCAGCCCCATCAACGGTTTTGTATCGGCCCGCAACTTCGACGCCGGTGACATGTTCGGCATGAGCGCCCCCCTGTTCGTGGTGCAGCAGGTGCTGCCCGTGAAGCTGCTCGTGGGCATCAGCGAGAGCGAGTTCACCAAGGTGAAGAAGGGAGACAGCGTCAAGCTTACCGTGGACGCCATCCCCGGCCGCGAGTTCACGGGTAAGGTGGAGCGTCTCTATCCCACCATCGACCCCGCTACGCATACCTTCAAGGTGGAAGTGTCCGTGGCCAATGCCGACAAGGCTCTCCGCCCCGGCATGTACGCCCGCGTCACCGTGAACTTCGGCACGCGCCGCAGCGTCATCGTCCCGGACCGCGCCCTTGTCAAGCAGGAGGGCACCGGCACCCGCTTCATCTATGTGCTGGGGGCCGATGGTACGGTGAGCTATCTGCCTGTTACCATCGGCCGTCATATCGGCATGGAGTATGAAATCCTCTCCGGCCTGGAAGAAGATGCCACCGTGGTGGTCAAGGGACAGGCCCTTCTGAGAGACGGCGTTAAGGTGAACGTACTATGAGCATCTACAGAACTTCCGTAGAACATCCGGTTACTACCGCGCTGGTATTCCTGGCACTCGCCATCATGGGCGTGTTCTCCCTGGTCCAGCTCCCGGTAGACAACTTCCCGGACATTGAATCCAACACCATCATGGTGATGAGCTCCTATCCCGGCGCATCGGCCGAGGACGTGGAGACCAACCTCACCAAGGTGCTGGAGAACTCCCTGAACGGTGTCCCCAACCTGAAGAACCTCACGTCCAATTCCCGTGAGAACATTGCCGTCCTCACCCTGGAATTCGAATACGGAACACCCATCGACGAGGCTACCAACGACGTCCGCGACAAACTGGACATGGTGAGCCAGGCTCTCCCGGACGGTGCGTCTTCTCCTTTTATCTTCAAGTTCAGCGCCGACGACCTCCCCATCATGATTCTCTCGGCTACGGCCGACCAGAGCGTGAGCGCCCTCGACAAGATCCTGGACGAGCGGGTGGCAACGCCCCTGGCCCGCGTGACGGGCGTGGGTACGGTGTCGGTCTCCGGTGCGCCCAAGCGTGAGATCCAGGTCTATGTGGATCCTTCCAAGCTGGAAGCCTATAACCTGAGTATCAGCGCCATTTCCTCGATTATCGCGGCCGAGAACCGGAATATCCCTTCCGGAAGCATTGATATCGGCTCCGATACCTATACCCTCCGCATCAAAAAGGAGTTCTCGGATCCTTCCGAGCTCCTGGACGTGGTCCTGGGAAGCTTCAATGGCGGAACCATCTATCTGAGGGATGTGGCCCGCATTACCGATACCGTGGAAGAGAAGTCGCAGGAGTCCTACACCAACGGTGTCCGCGGCGCCCAGATCATCATCCAGAAGCAGTCCGGCTACAATACCGTTGAGGTTATCCGCAAGGTCAAGGCCACCCTGGCCCAGCTGGAGCGCAACCTGCCGGCCGACATCCAGATTACCACGGTGGTGGATAATTCCCGCAACATCCTCCAGACCATCGGCTCCCTGAAGGAGACCATCCTCATTACCTTCCTGGTGGTGATGCTGGTGGTGTTCCTGTTCCTGGGCCGCCTGAAGGGTACCCTCATCGTGGTGCTGTCCATCCCGATCGCCCTCCTCGCTTCCCTGATGTACCTGTACTTTACGGGGAACACCCTCAATATCATCTCCATGAGCGCCCTGTCCATTGCCATCGGCATGGTGGTGGACGATGCCATCGTGGTGCTGGAGAACGTGACATCGCACCTGGAGAGGGGAGAGAAGCCCACGGAGGCCGCCGTGCACGGAACGGCCGAGGTAGGTATCTCGGTTATCGCCTCTACCCTCACCATGCTGTGCGTGTTCCTGCCCCTTACCATGATGAGCGGCATGGCCGGCATCATGTTCCGGCAGCTGGGCTTCATCGTGTCCATCATCATGATTGTGTCCACAACGGCAGCCCTTACGCTGGTTCCCATGCTGTGCGCACTCCTGATGAACAACAAGCCCACCACCAACAAACTGTATGTGTGGGTGTTCAGCTATGTGAACAGGTTCCTGGACGGCGTGTCGGCCGCTTACTCGCGCCTCATTGCCTGGTGCATGAACCATAAGAAGCTCATCCTGGCCGCAGCGGTGGTGATTTTCGTGGCTGTGATGGCCGTCTATGCTCCCCGCATGAAGACCGAGTTCTTCCCCAACTCCGACGCCGGCCGCCTCAGGGCTACCATCGAACTGCCCATCGGCACGGCGCAGGATGTCACGCGTGACGTCGCCGCCCGCATCTATGAAAAGATTCTGGCCGATGTCCCCGAGGTGGAGGTCATGAGCTACAGCTTCGGCCAGGCCGACTCCGAGAACGCCTTCGCTTCCATGCAGCAGAACGGTACGTACCTCATCTCCATGAACATCAACGTGGGGTCCATGGAAGACCGTAAGCGTTCTGTGTCCGAGATTGCCGATGTCATCCGCGCCGACCTCAAGCTCTTCCCCGAGCTCAACCGTTTCAACGTGACGGAAGGCATGGGTATGGGCGGTCGCGCCTCCGTGCAGCTGGAAATCTACGGCTACGACTTTAACGAGACCGAGAATGCCGCCCGCAACCTTCGCAAGGCCATGATGGAAAGCGGTGTCTTCACCCAGGCCATCCTGTCCCGTGACCAGTATACTCCTGAGTACGAAGTGGACTTTGACCGCGAAAAGCTGGCGCTCAACGGACTCAACTCCGTAACCGCCGCCATGGCCGTGTCGGCCGCTATGTCCGGCTCTGTGGCTTCCTACTACCGTGAAGACGGTGAGGAGTACAACATCCGTGTACGCTATGCCCCGGAGTTCCGCACCAGCATGGAAGACATGGAGAATATCGTCATCACCAATGCGCAGGGCCGTTCCCTCAAGGTGAAGGACCTGGGCCGTATTGTGGAGTCCAAGGTTCCGCCCACCATCCAGCGTAAGAACCGTGACCGCTACATTTCCGTCAACGGTATCGTGGCCAGCGGCATGACGCTCAGCGACGGTGTGGAGTTCGTACAGGCCCACCTTGAAAAGAATCCGCTGCCGCAGGGCCTTACCTGGGGTATTGGCGGCGACTACGAGCAGCAGCAGGAAATGTTCAGCTCCATGATTCTCCTCGCACTCCTCATCATTATCCTGGTGTACATGGTGATGGCTTCCCAGTTCGAGAGTTTCCTGGGACCCTTCGTCATCATGTTCTCCATTCCGTTCGCCTTTGTGGGTGTGGCCCTCGGAAACCTTGCCTCCGGCCTGGCCGTGGGCATGATGTCGGCCGTGGGTATCATCATCCTCCTGGGTATTGTGGTGAAAAACGGTATCGTGCTCATCGACTACACCATCCTGCTGCAGGAGAGAGGCTACTCCGTGCGTGATGCTTCCGTATCGGCCGCCAAGGCCCGTCTGCGTCCTATCCTCATGACAACGCTCACCACCGTGCTGGGTATGCTGCCCATGGCACTGGGTCGCGGTGAGGGCTCCGAGCTCTGGAACGGACTGGGTACCACCGTGGCCTGGGGCTTGTCTGTCTCCACGCTCATTACCCTGGTCCTGATTCCCGTGGTGTACTGCGGCCTGTGCGAACACCGCGAAAAACGCCGCGAAAAGCGCCTTGCCCGCAGGTAGTTGTCATTCTGAACGAAGTGAAGAATCTATGAAAGCAATCTTTATCGCATACAACCAGGCCTACAATCAGGAGATTGTGGAGCTTCTGGAGAATCTTGGCCAGCGCGGCTACACCGTGTGGGAAGAGATTGGCGGCCGTGGCTCCGTGGACGGTGAACCCCACCTCGGGAACCACGCCTGGCCCACGCAGAACCACGCCCTCCTCACGGTTGTGGAGGACGCCCTGGCTCCCAAGCTGATGGCCGCCCTCCGCGAGACCGACGCCGCCAACCGCGCCCTCGGCCTCCGCGCCTACGCCCTCCCCGTGGAGGACGCGCTGTAGCGCCGTGTCGGCACTGCTGCAGCGCTGGCCTCGGCTCCGGCGCGGGCACTTGCATCGGCCCTGCCACGGCATCGCCTCCCCCTTACGCTTGCCGCGTTGACACGAAATTGCCATTCTGTGCGTTCTGCGTGTCAACGCGGCCGGCATTTTGCCGTTTTTGGCCGATTTCCTTGCCGCGTTGACGTCAAATCGCCATTCTGTGCGTTCTGTGTGTCAACGCGGCCGGGAGGAAGGCCGGAATGCACGCGTCGGCAGAATGGGCGGCGGCAGTGGTAGCCAGGCATCGGCGGCAGTGGTGGCCAGGCATCGGCGGAAGTAGTGGCGGCACGGCTTTGCGGCACCCGCCCCACTTAGCCGAGCACCAGGCATCGCTTGATCTGGGCTTCGGGAAGGTGGTATTCGTAGTAGAGCTCCCGGGCGATGCGCTGCTTCTGGCTTCCGGTGAGCTGGTACACGGAAGTGACGCCGTAGCCGGGCAGAATGTCTTTGTCGATCAGTCTGCATACGTCCATGTCCTGCAGCCGGGTCCGGCTGAATGCGCGGCCGTTCTCGTTCCTCAGCAGCTGATCGATGCTGCCCTCATACCCGGGCTCCAGCATGTCCAGCGTGATGGGATTTCCGGTATGGTCTGCCTCCTGGCTGCGTGTCCAGTCTTCATCACTCAGCCGGTTCATCTGATAGAGGTAGTTGCGGGGAGAACCGTAGAACTGCTCGGCCCGGCGTATCTCCATGAAGCTGCTCCGGAGGAAGACACCATCGGCACCCATCTGGAACTCGTCGGGGAATTCGGCGTGGCGTGGCAGGCGGGAGGCAATGTCGGATCGTGAAAGGGGAGCAGCCTTCTCTGAAGACAGGCCGATATCCTCCACGAACAGCTCCCGTGCCGTGCAGTACTTGTAGCCAAGGGCCGTTGCAGCAGCCTGATGATGCAGCCCGTTCCGAAGGATATAACTCTCAAGCACCATCTGGTGGTTGAATCCTTCGACCTTCAGGAGGTAGGTGTATTTCTCCCCAAACCGTCCCGTACGGCCATATTTCTGGTTGAAGTACTTGGTATACGACATGCGGAGAGCGGCGGCGTACTCCATAGGCCTGCCGGAAAACACGTTCTGATGCACGTGTGTGGACATCTCTGCCTCCACGAGGATTTCGGTATCAGAGGAATAGGCACGCAGTGCCATCAGGTTCAGCATCATGCCGTGGTCTTCCTCGTCACGGAACAGGACCTCCTGGTGCGAGGTAAAGCAAATATGATAGGACTCTTTCATGTTCCAAACATAGTGAATCCAGCTCCCGCATTCAACAATCGGCTAAAAGAAAGCGATGTTTTAGCCGATTTTCGGCGAAGTTTTTCTGTTTTAGCCGGTAATGTGGCAGAAAAATAACTTTTTTGGCCATGCCAGCCGATGGCGCTTCGGGGGGACGGCAGTGCTTCCCGGGACGGCCGAAGGCGCTTCGGGGGCGGCGGTGCTTCCGGGGGGCGGCGGTGCTTCCGGGGGGCGGCGGTGATACCGCGGCGTCCGGTTGCGACGGAAAGGCGTTGTTGCCGCGTTGACGCCAAATCGCCATCCTGTGCGTTCTACGTGTCGACGCGGCCGGCATTTTGCCGTTTTGGGCCGATTTCCTTGCCGCGTTGACGCCAAATCGGCCGTCTGTGCATTCTACGTGTCAACGCGGCCGGGCCCGGGGCCAGGACTGAGGCCAGTCCGGGGCGAGAACTGGGGGGCGGCGGTGCTAGAGAGTGACCGATGGCGCTTCGGGGGGGCGGCGGTGCTTCCGGGGACGGCCGATGGCGCTTCCGAGGGGCGGCGGTGATACCGCGGCGTCCGGTTGCGACGGAAAGGCGTTGTTGCCGCGTTGACGTCAAATCGCCATTCTGTGCATTCTACGTGTCGACGCGGCCAGCATTTTGCCGTTTTGGGCCGATTTCCTTGCCGCGTTGACGCCAAATCGGCCGTCTGTGCATTCTATGTGTCAACGCGGCTGGGAGCAGCGCCTGTATGGTGCTGGGAGCAGCGCCTGTATGGTGCTGGGAGCAGCGCCTGCATGGAGCCGGGAGCAGTGCCTGCATGGAGCCCGATCTGGGCCGACGAGGGGGAGCGGGGACGAGGGGGAGCGGGGCCGACGGCGAGGTGGCATCGGCGGGGCTAACGGCGGCGTAGGGGAATTGTTTTGGAAAAAATACTTATATTTGTACGTTATTAACCATTAAAATGAAAGACAATGGCAAAAGTAGCAACAAACAATAATTTCACCGAGCTTCTCCAGAGCGAGAAGCTGGTTGTGGTGGACTTCTGGGCCACCTGGTGCGGTCCGTGCCGCATGCTGTCTCCCATCCTGGACGAGGTCGAAGAAGAAATGGCCGGCAAGATGGAAGTTGTGAAAGTGAACGTGGACGACGCCGACGAAGTGGCCGCCCAGTACCGCATTATGAGCATTCCCACGCTGCTGTTCTTCAAGAACGGCCAGATTGTGGACAAGACGGTGGGTGCCATGCCCAAGAACGCCCTGGTTGATAAAATCAATGCAAACCTGTAATATTTAACAGTATGAAAAAACTTTTAACCGTTATCGTCGTGGCCCTGGCCTCCGTGACCATGGCTCACGCCCAGTTCGGCATCGTGGGAGGTTACACCTCCTCTACCACAAAGCTTTCCGATGCCGCCAAGGAAGTAACCAGCGCCAGCCTCTGGCATGCCGGTGTTGCCTACAAGATCAATTTCGGCGCCCTGGCTCTCCAGCCTTCCCTCACCTACAACATGAAGGGTACCACCATCGATAACGTGCAGTACAAATCCGGCTACGTGGAGGCCTCTGCCGGCCTTCAGGTAGGTCTTGACCTCCTTGTAGCCCGTCCGTTCCTGGTGGCCGAGCCCTTCATCGGATATCAGGTGACCGGTAACGAAGCTGCCGTAAAGGATGTGACCAACAAGTTGGAGTGGGGCTTTGGCGTAGGTGTTGGTGTTGACGTTATCAAGCACATTCAGCTCCGAGTAGAATGGTTCAAGAACCTGGGCGCCCTGGCCAACGCCTCTGGCGAACAGGCTGTCAACGCCCTCAAGGACACCAACTACCAGGGTATCAAGATCACTGCCGGTATCTTCTTTTAATAAGGCAGTTACTGACAAAATGCACAAAACAGGCAGCGCGTGAAGCAACAGAGTTCGCGCGCTGCATCTTTTCATAATGGAGGAAATAAAAACTTACCTGCAGCCCGGCTTGGAGCTGGTGAACAATTTCATCAATGCGGCGCTCCAGAGCGATATCCAGCTCCTGGACAGCACCAACCGCAGCCTCCGGGAACATCCGGGCAAGATGATGCGGCCCATGCTGGCCCTTCTGGTGGCCCAGGCCGCCGGCATTGCCACGCCCCCGCCCGAAGACACCTATCGCTATGCCGCCGCCACCGAGCTCCTGCATAACGCCACCCTCCTGCACGACGACGTCGTGGACGGCGCCACCGAGCGCCGCGGCCTTCCCACGGTAGCCTCCCTCCTTGGAGGCAGCGCGGCCGTTCTCATCGGCGACTACTGGCTGGCCAAGTGCCTGCGGCTCGTCCTCGGCGCCCGCCGGGAAGCCGACCGCGTCCTGCGCCTCTTCGCCCAGACCATCGGCCATCTCACGGAGGGAGAACTCCTCCAGATGCAGAAGGCGGCATCGGCCGATACCACCCAGGCCGATTACATGCGCATCATCTACGGGAAAACCGCCTCTCTGTTCGAAAGCGCGGCCATGTCGGCAGCCCTCTCGGTGGGCGCCCCCGAACCTACTGTGCGCGCCATGGGAGACTTCGCCCTCAACCTGGGCCTTGCCTTCCAGATCAAAGACGATATCTTTGATTATGAAGAAGATGCAGCCTCTATCGGCAAGCCCGTGGGCATAGACCTCAAAGAACAGAAAATTACCCAGCCGCTCCTGAGCGTGCTGGAAGAAGCCACCCCCGACGTCCAGAAGTCCATCCGCGAAAAAGTGAAAAACATCCCGGATCATCCTGAGTACATTCCGGAGATCACCGCCTTCGTAAAAGCGAATGACGGCGTGGCCAAAGCCTGCAAAGTGATGGATTCCTGCACAGAAAAAGCCATTTCCTGCCTGGAAATCCTTCCAGAATCCAAAGAAAAGTTGTATCTTGCAAAGTTAGCCGAATTTGTAGGCCGAAGAAAGAAATAGTATGCGCGTATTTGGCAATGAGGAAGTCGTGAGCGCCCTTCACCGCATGGTGGAGAGCGGCCACATCCCGCACGCCATGCTCCTCCACCAGGAGGATGGCGGCGGCGCATTCCCTATTGTCCTGAACTTCCTGGAAGAGCTTTACGGCGGCAACCCCCGCGTGGAGAAGCTCATCCACCCCGACATCCATTTCGTCTTCCCGGTGGCAGGCTCGGACAAACCCGTTTCGGTGCAGTATATCGGCGCCTTCCGGGAACTGCTGAAAGAGAATCCCTATTTCTACGAAAACGAGCTCTATGCGGCCATCGGAATCGAAGGAAAGCAGAGCAACATCTCCGTGAACGAGGCCCGCAGCATCCTGGAACGCCTGTCGCTCTCGGCCGTGGAAGGCGGCTACCGCACGGTCGTTGTCTACCTCCCCGAGAAAATGAACGTACAGGCGGCCAACGCACTCCTCAAAATGGTGGAGGAACCGCCGGAGAAAACCCTTTTCATCTTCATTACGCAGGCCCCGGAGAAAGTGCTCGTCACCATCTCTTCCCGCTGCCTGCACATGCGCATCCAGCCCCTGAGCCTGGAAGCCGAAGCTGAGGTCCACGCCCGCGAAGCCGCCGGCGTCGCCGCCCTCCAGGACCTTTTCCACGACATCCTCGACGCCATTGTCGCCCGGGATTTCCTCAAGGCCCTCGAAACCGGGGAAGCCGTGTCGGATCTCAAGGTGAGGGAGCAGCAGAAAAACTTCTGCAAGCTGGCCTCCGAAGACCTCCGCCGCGTATTCCTCCTCCAGAAAATGCCACAGCTGGCCCGCATCCCGGAAGGGACTGAGGACTATTACGCCCGCATGGCCCGGAGCCTGAAGCCCACCTTCGCCCGGCGGGCCCTCGCCGTCATGGACCGCTCCCTGCTCCTTGTCGAGCGAAACGTAAACCAGAAAATCCTCTTCACCGACATGGTGAATCAATTATATACCATTCAAAACGTATGACCGATTATTCCAACGAAACCATCCAGTTTGACTGTTTCCGCGGCTGCTCCATCGCCACCGATGAGGCTACCGGGGAGCAGGACATCCGCTACAGGCAGGGTTGCTGCAAACTGGAGGTATACGATACGCTGAAGGGCATTGCCCAGGAGCAGTTTAACGACTACTACGAGGTCCGCTTCAAGAACACCCGCAAAGGATTCTACGTCAACGGCAGCGGCCAGAGCATCAAGACCGGAGACCTGGTGGTTGTGGAAGCCTCCAGCGGCCACGACCTGGGCATTGTGACGCTCGAAGGCCCCGTCGTGGGCCGTCAGATGAAGTGCAAGGGCGTAGATCCCCGGAAGGGAGACCTCAAGAAAATTTATCGCAAAGCCCGTCCCTTCGACATCCAGCGCTGGCAGGAAGCCATTGCCCGCGAACAGGAAACCATGATCCGCGCCCGCGTCCTGGCCGCAAACCTGGGCCTTGAGATGAAAATCGGAGACGTGGAGTTCCAGGGAGACGGCACCAAGGCCATCTTCTACTACATTGCCGACGGCCGCGTGGACTTCCGTCAACTCATCAAGGATTTTGCCGAGGAATTCCACATCCGCGTGGAAATGAAGCAGATTGGCGCGCGCCAGGAAGCCGGCCTCATCGGCGGCCTGGGTGTCTGTGGCCGCGAGCTCTGCTGCGCCAACTATATCACCGAGTTCAAAAGCATCACCACGTCGGCGGCCCGTACCCAGGACCTGTCCCTGAATCCCCAGAAACTGGCCGGCCAGTGCGGCAAGCTCAAGTGCTGCCTCAATTACGAGGTGGAAGCCTACCTGGATGCCCACTCCCGCATACCGCGCGTGAGCGAGCCCCTGGACTTCGAGGACGGCCAGGCCTGGCTGGTGAAGACCGACATCCTTGCCGAAACCCTCTATTTCTCCTACGAAAAAGGTTCGCTGGCGCAAATCTTCCCCCTGAAGGCCTCCGAGGTACGCGAAATCCAGGCCATGAACCGTCGGGGAGAGAAGCCTGCCACGCTCAAGCAGGAAGAAGTGGCCGCGCCGGAATTCATCACGGCCGTGGGGGACGACGCCATCAACCGCTTTGACCCCGAGAAGAAAAAACGCCACCGTGGCCGTTCCAAGGGACGTGGCGGCAACAATAATAAGAAAAAGGAAGCGTAATGAGACGCTGGGTGCTCATCCTTGTGCCTTTTCTGGCGCTGTCCTGCCATCGGCCTGCCTCCACCGAAGCCTTCATCCGGGGGGACGGCCCGTACCGGTTTACCGTGGACATGTCCGACAGCACGGCCCGCTACGACTTTGACCTTTACACGCGCATCGACGCGAAGGCATATCCGGCCGAGGTCCGGCTTGAGATGATGTGGAAAGACCCCGCCGACTCCGTCTTCCGCGAAACCGTCTATCTTCCCGTCTCGGACGGCCCGACGCAGTTCTCGCACGAGGCTTATGCGCCATACCGGGCCGATGTAGTGCCGGCGCAGTGGGGAGAATGGACGCTGGAGATTACCGTCCCCGAACGCCCCGAAGGGCTCTGCGGGATGGGGCTTGTTACAAGAAAGATATGGGACACGGAAAACTGAAGAAATTTGCCGAGAACGAGACCTTCCGCTGCCTGCTGCAGCCGGATGCATCGGCTATCCTCGATAAGGAACCCGGAAGCCGGGAACTCCGCCTCCGGGACCACGCCATCAAGGGCAACTGGGGGAAGGAAATGTTTGGCAACGACAACCCCATCGTGGTGGAACTGGGCTGCGGAAAGGGAGACTACACCATAGCCCTGGCGCTCCGCAATCCCGGCGTGAACTATATCGGGGTGGACATCAAGGGCGCCCGCCTGTGGAAAGGGGCCAAGTACGCCACCGAGAACGCCCTGCCCAACGTGGCGTTCCTGCGCACCCGCATCGAGTTCATCGACGCCTTCTTCGGCCCCGGGGAAGTCAGCGAGATCTGGCTTACGTTCTCCGACCCGCAGCTTCGCGGCAGCGAGAACGCCCGCCTCTCTTCGCCGCTTTTTCTGGAGCGCTACCGCCATTTCCTGAAGCCCGGCGGCACCGTTCACCTCAAAACCGACTCCCGTTACCTGTTCGAATACACCCGGGCTGTGGCCGAGGTGAATAAACTGGAGGTATATACCTGTGAGACAGATGTCTACGCCCACGCAGAGCGCGTCCCCGAGGTGGTGACGCAGGTCCAGACCTTCTACGAGAAAATGTTCCTGGACATGGGGCTTCCCATTACGTACCTGGCCTTCGGCATCGGACATGAGGGACCGTACGCGTTCCCGGGAGAAGCCTTCGACCACGAGAAGTGGCTGGAGGCGGAAGGCCCCCGGAGAAGTTTCTCCCACCAGCCTTCGAAGCGGGGATAATTTTTGCTATATTTGCACTGTTATGGGCAAACTTCTTTATACCATGGGCGAAGTCGCACAGGAACTGGGGGAGAATCCCTCCGCCGTGCGCTACTGGAGCAATTACTTTGAACAGTTCGTAAAACCCCAGCGAAACGCCAAGGGCAACCGGCTGTACCACCCCGAAGACATCGAAACCCTGCGGCAGATCCAGTACCTCCTCAAAAACCAGGGCCTCACCCTGGAAGGAGCCCGGCAGCGCCTGAAAGAAGACCACCGCACCGTGGAAAGACGTGTACAGGTGCTGGACATGCTCCGGCAAATCCGTGAAGACCTCATTCAGGTAAGGAAATCACTCTAGCGATGAAAGTAGGCGATATTACCGCGGTGCTGGAAGCATTCGCACCGCTCAGCATCCAGGAAAGCTGGGACAACAGCGGCCTTATCATCGGCTCTCCCGAGGACGAAGTCCATGGCGTGCTGGTGGGGTTTGACTGCACCTCGGCCCTCATTGACGAGGCTGTGGCGAAAGGCTGCGACATGGTGGTGACGCACCATCCGCTCATCTTCAAGGGTGTGCGGCGCATCGACGGCAAAGACCCCGTGGGAGCCGCCATCATGCAGGCTATCCGGAAAGGCGTGGCCGTCTATGCCGCCCATACCACGGCCGACAAAGTCATCACCGGTGTCAGCGGCGCCATGGCCCGCAGGCTGGAGCTCCAGAACGTTAGCATCATGGTGCCCGAAGAAGACGGTACCGTCGGCCTCGGCTGCATCGGCGAATTCCCCGCTCCCATGACCGGACAGGAGGCATTGCGCTACGTGCAGCAGAAGTTCGGCCTCCGGGTTATCAAGAGCTCGAAGCCCCTGGAGACGCCCATCACCCGGGTCGCGCTTCTTGGCGGCAGCGGCGGCGGAGAAATTGCCCAGGCCAGGGCCAAGGGCGCGCAGCTGTACATCACCGCCGACATTTCCTATCACAACTTCTTTACTCCGGAAGGCTTCATGCTCATGGATGTGGGCCATTTTGAGAGCGAAGTGGAGATTGTAGACATTTTCGTTGCGCAAATCCGGAAAAAATTCCCTACCTTTGCAAGCTACAAAAGCAGCGAGCTGGACAGGAGCAATCCGGTCCACTATTTTGTGATGTAAATATAAATCGATTTATAAGATATGGCAAGTACCAAAAAAACAACCGCCGCCAAAGTGCAGGCCCCTATCGACAATCATGAAACTTTCGTCTCCCTGCAGAAGAGTTTCGCCGATTCCGATATGCCCGTTGAGGAGAAGCTCAAGACCCTGTACGAGCTTCAGGCTGCGGATTCCGAAATTGACAAGATCATCCAGCTGCGCGGTGAGCTTCCCGCCGAGGTAGCCGCCCTGGAAGAGGAGATCGCCGGTCTGAAGGAGCGCAGCGCCGAAATCTGCGCCGTCGTGGACCAGTACAACCGCAACATTGCCGAGGCCAAGCTGGCCATCGCCGAGCACGAGAGCGTGATCGAGAAATATCAGCGCCAGCTGGAGACCATCTCCAACTCCCGCGAGTACGATTCCCTGAACAAGGAAATCGAGAACCAGGAGCTCCTGCGCCAGATTGCAGAGAAGACCATCAATGACACCCGCTATGAGATTGGTGCCAAGAAGGCCAGCCTGGACGAAATCAAGGACCTCCTGAACATCCGTCAGGAAGACCTCGCCGCCAAGAAGCACGAGCTCGAGACTATCGTGGAAGAGACCGCCAAGGAGGAAGCCGTCCTCCGGGAGCGCCGCGAGGCCTGCGCCGCCAAGATTGACGCCCGCACCATGAGCGCCTACGAGCGCATCCGCGCCAGCGTGCACAACCACCTGGCCGTCGTGGGCATCTACAACGGAGACTCCTGCGGTGGCTGCTTCAACACCATCACTCCCCAGCGCCGCGTAGAGGTGGCTTCCAACAAGAAGCTCATCATCTGCGAGCACTGCGGCCGTATCATCATCAACCCCGACTTCTCCGAGTAAGCATTCCCTATGGCCGCAGCCAGCAGCAAGAAGCCGCGTTCGCAGGAACCTCTGAATCTGGAGACCCTGATGGGGAACAAGCCCCCTCAGGCTCTGGATGTGGAGGAAGCCGTGCTCGGTGCCATGCTGGTGGAGCCCGCCACCATCGACGAGTCGATGGAAGAGCTCTCGGCCTCCTGCTTCTACGATCCCCAGCACCGCATGATCTTCGAGGCCATGTCGGAGCTGGTGAACGAGCACGTGAGCATAGACCTTGTCACCGTGAGCGAGAAGCTCCGGCAGAAGGGCAACCTGGAGGCCATCGGCGGCCCCGTTGTGCTCGCCAACCTCTCGCAGAACATCGGCGCGGCGGCCCATATCGAGTACTACATCAAGATCCTCAAGCAGAAGACCATCCAGCGGGATCTGATTACCGCCTCCTACGACATCCTCAAGCAGTCGTTCGACGAGTCCACCAACGTGGACGACCTCATCGACACCGCGCAGACCAAAGTGTTTGCCGCCATCCAGAACAACGTGAAGCGGGATGTACAGGATATCGGCTCCATCATCAACTCCGTCCTCGACAACCTGCAGGAGCTGCAGAACATCACCGGCCCGTCCGGCGTTCCCAGCGGATATCCGTCCATCGACCGTGTTACCCAGGGCTGGCAGAAGAGCGACCTCATCATCCTGGCCGCCCGTCCGTCCGTGGGTAAGACCGCTTTCTCCCTGAACATCGCCCGCAATGCGGCCGTCGAGGCCAACATGCCCGTAGCCGTGTTCTCCCTGGAAATGAGCGCCGACCAGCTCGGAAAGCGACTCATCACCACCGAAAGCGGCCTGTCCGGCGAAAAGATCAAGGGCGGCGTCAAACTCGAACCCTACGAGTGGGTCCAGCTGGAAGACACCCTCAAGCGTCTGGCCAAGGCACCGCTCTACATCGATGACACCCCCGGCATTCCCATCATGGAATTCCGCACCAAGGCCAAGCGCCTTGTCAAGCAGAAGGGCGTGCGCCTCATCGTGGTGGACTACCTGCAGCTGATGCAGGGCCCGGTAGAGCTCCGCGGCCTGCGTGAGCAGGAAGTGGCGGCCATCTCCCGTACCCTCAAGGCTACGGCCAAGGAACTGAACATCCCCATCATCGCCCTGTCGCAGCTTTCGCGTAATGCCGTGCAGCGTACCGGCGGTACCGGCAAGCCGCAGCTGAGCGACCTCCGTGAGTCCGGTTCCATCGAGCAGGATGCCGATATGGTCATCTTTATCCACCGCCCGGACTTCGTGGGCATGTCGGATAACCCCGAGGACAAGGAAAAAGCCATCATCGTCATTGCCAAGCACCGTAACGGTGAGGTCTGTGACATTGAAATGAAATATAAGGCCGGCCAGGTCAAGTTCGTGGAACCGGACCAGAGCCTGGACGTGTATGCCAGCCAGGGTCCGGTGGCCAGCGCCGCCAATTCCCCGGCCGCCGGAGATGCTCCGGACTATAATTTTGATGCCCAGAGCGACTTCTAGTATGCGACGCTTGATTCTCATAGGGTTCACTATGCTTGTTTCCCTGGCGCTTTCCGCCCAGGGAATTCCGCTTTGTAAAGAGGCCCCTTTTGGAGCGGGAGAAAGCGTGCAGATGGGCATCATGTTCAAGTGGGGAGCCGTGAATACGGAGGTGGGACAAGCCCGCCTGGGAGTAGAGGAAGTGCCCTACGGCCCCGATTCCACGCAGGTATACCATGCCGCGTGCGTGGTGAAATCGGCCCCTTTCTTTGACCTCAAGATGAGGGAGCATTTCCAGACCTGGTTCACCCCCGGCGAGATTCGTCCGCTGGAGGCTCTCCGGGACACCTATGAGAACGGATACACCGCCGTCAACCACTTTGTGTACGACTGGGAGGCCGGCATCATCCGGGCCGATGTCGCCTACAACGGGCAGGCCCCGGAGCACAAGGAACTGCCGGTCAAGGGCCTTTCCTACGATATCATCAGCCTCATCTATTATCTGAGGGGGCTGGACTGGGAGAAGGCCGATGCGGGAAGCCCCGTCCTGGTTCCCTTCGCCATAGACGACAACGTGTACGAGGTGAAGGTGACCTACCTGGGACCGGAGGTGTTCAAGGTGCGGAAGCAGGGAAAGTTCCGCGCCCTCCGCTTCTCCTGCACGGTGGTGGCCGGTGCCCTTTTCGAGGGAGACAAGGAACTGCAGGCGTGGTTCAGCGATGATGCCAACCACTTGCCGCTGGCCGTCATGGTGCCCCTCAGGATGGGAACGGTGTGGGCCTGGCTCAAGGGCTGGGAAGGGCTCAAGAATGAAATGGAAGCAAAACTGTAATGGGAAAAGAAAGCATATCACATAAAGGTAAGGTAATCCGGATCACCCCCGAGACCACTACGGTGTCCATCCTCCAGCACGGAGCCTGCTCCGAGTGCCATGCCGCCGGCCTGTGCGGTATGTCAGACATCGCCGAGAAAGCGGTGGAAGTGGCCACGGACCCTTATGCGAACTATCGGGTGGGAGACGAGGTAGAAGTGCTCCTGAAGGCCTCCATGGGCATGAAAGCCGTGTGGTTGGCGTACTTTATCCCGCTTGTCATCCTCCTTGTCGTTATCCTGGGCCTCACGGCCTTCGGGATGGCGGAGGTGCCTGCCGCCGTGGTGGGGCTCGGTTCCATCGGCCTGTATTACCTGGGACTGTACCTGTTCCGCGACCGGCTCAAGAATGAATACAACTTTACAATAAAATCATAACTATGACGAGTACAATTATCTGGACTATTGCGGTAGTGACCGTACTTGGCCTGGTGCTTGCGCTGGTCCTGTACCTTGTGGCCCAGAAGTTCAAGGTGGAGGAAGACCCCCGCATCGACGAGGTGGAGAAGGTCATGCCCGGTGCCAACTGCGGCGGCTGCGGTTTCGCGGGCTGCCGTGCTTTCGCCGAGGCTGCCGTCAAGGCTCCCAACCTGGACAACAACTACTGTCCCGTGGGCGGTAACGACACCATGGCGAAGGTGGCGGCTATCCTGGGTTACGAGGTCAAAGCCAAGGCTCCCATGGTGGCCGTCGTCCGTTGTAACGGCACTTGCGAGGCCCGTCCCCGCGTGAACGAATACGACGGTTACGCTTCCTGCGCGGTGAAATCCACCCTGTACACTGGAGACACCGGCTGTGCCTTCGGCTGCCTGGGCTGCGGCGACTGCGTGAATGCCTGCCAGTTCGGCGCCCTTTCCATGGATCCCGTCACCGGTCTTCCGGTGGTGGATGAGGAAAAGTGCACCGCCTGCGGCTCCTGCGTGAAGGCCTGCCCCAAGCTCATCATCGAGCTTCGCCCGAAAGGACCGCGCGGCATGCGCGAGTTTGTTTCCTGCGTGAACAAGGACAAGGGCCCCGTTGCCAAGAAGGCCTGCGCCAATGCCTGCATCGGCTGCGGCATCTGCGCCAAGACCTGCACCCACGAGGCTATCACCGTGGAAAACAACATTGCCTACATCGACCCGGCCAAGTGCAAGCTGTGCCGCGAGTGTGAGGCCATGTGTCCTACCGGTGCCATTCACGGCGTGGGCTTCCCCAAGCCGCTGGACAAGGATGCCGTGAAAGCCCGCATCAAGGAACGTCAACAAAAAGCAAAGGAGGCTGCCAATGTCTAAGCATACATTCTCTATCGGCGGCGTACATCCGCACGACAGCAAGATTTCCCGGGAATGCGCCATTCAGCCGCTTCCCATCGCCCCTACCGTGTATATTTCCGTGGCCCAGCACATCGGCGCACCCGCCGTTCCCTGCGTGGCCGTGGGAGACAAGGTGAAGGTGGGCCAGGTGATCGCGGAGCCCGGCGGCTTTGTGAGCGCCTTCATCCATTCCTCGGTTTCCGGTACCGTCAAGTCCATCGGCCCGCGCCCGGACCTTGCCGGCCGTCCCGCCACGCACATCGAGATTGCCGTGGAGGGAGATGAGTGGGCCGATGGTATCGACACCACCGACACCCTCGTAACCGAGCTTCCTTCAGATAACAAGGCTACCATCGAGAAGATTCGTCTGGCCGGTGTCGTCGGCCTTGGCGGCGCCACCTTCCCCACGCACGTGAAGCTGAGCCCGCCTCCGGGCTCCAAGTGCGAGCGCGTCATCATCAACGGCTGCGAGTGCGAGCCTTACCTTACCTCCGACTTCCGTACCCTTCTGGAGAAGGGAGAGCAGGTGGTTGTGGGTGCCGCCATCCTCCGCAAGGTGATGGGAGACGTTCCCTGCACCATTGCCATCGAGGAGAACAAGCCCGAGGCCATTGCACATATCAAAGAGGTGATTGCCAAACTGGGCTATGAGGGTATTGACGTCATGTCCATGAAGATGATGTATCCGCAGGGCGGTGAAAAGCAGCTCATCGACGCTGTGATGCACCGTCAGGTGGGCTCCGGCGCCCTTCCCATCAGCGTGGGCGCCGTGGTGCAGAACGTCGCTACGGCCCTGGCCGTGTACGACGCTGTTCAGAAGAACAAGCCTATTGTGGACAATTCTGTAACTGTGACGGGCGAGTGCTTCCCGAACCAGGCCAACCTGCTGGTGCGCGTGGGTACTCCGCTGCGTTATATCCTCGACTATCTGGGCGGCGTTCCCGAGTCGGCTGCCAAGGTCATCAGCGGCGGTCCCATGATGGGCCGTGCCGTGGCCAACCTGGATGCCGCTACCGTGAAGGGGACCGGCGCCCTCTTGCTTCTCACCGAGGCCCAGACCAAGCGTGCTCCCGAGACCAGCTGCATCCGCTGCGGCAAGTGCGCCGACGCCTGCCCCATGGGTCTGGAGCCGTTCCTGCTCGTTAAGCTCTCCCGCAACAAGGATGTGGAGGCCCTGGAGGCCAATGCCGCCCAGGACTGCATCGAGTGCGGCTGCTGCCTGTATTCCTGCCCCGCCCACATTCCGCTGCTGGACAGCATCCGTCTTGGAAAGGGTTCTGTTATGGCTGCCATTCGTGCACGTGCTAAGAAATAGTTCATCATGAGTAAATTAATCGTATCACCTTCTCCTCATATCCACTCCAAGGACTCTACGAAGTCCCTGATGCTGGATGTGGTGATTGCTCTTATCCCCGCCGTCATTTGCTCCGTAGTGTTCTACGGATGGCAGGAACTGCTGGTGCTGGGCGTGAGCGTGGCCTCCTGCGTGCTGCTGGAATGGGCCATCACCAAATATATGCTTAAGAAGCCCTCTACCGTGGGCGATTTCTCGGCCGTCATCACCGGTATCCTGCTGGCCCTGAATGTGCCGTATACCACTCCCTGGTGGGTGATGGTCATCGGCTCCATCGTTGCCGTGGGCGTTGCCAAGATGACGTTCGGCGGTATCGGCCAGAATATCTGGAACCCCGCCCTCGTCGGCCGTGTGTTCCTCCTGGTTTCCTTCCCTACCTACATGACCACCTGGAACCAGCCGCAGGGTCTCTTCGGCGTGGATGCCGTGTCCGGCCCTACCCCCCTCGGCGCCATTCAGGAAGGCCTCATGCAGGGGTCTTCGGTTCAGGAACTGACATCGGCCTACAACTACTCCGACCTCCTGTTCGCCAACCTGGGCGGCAGTGCCGGTGAGGTGTGCGCCCTGGCGCTCCTGGCCGGTTTCGTGTACCTGTGCGTGCGCCGGGTCATTAAGCCCTGGATTACCCTCAGCATCTTTGCTACCGTGGCCCTTACGTCCCTCATCTTCTGGAGCGTGGATCCTACCCGCTTCACCGACCCTCTGTTCAACCTCCTCACCGGCGGTCTCATCCTGGGTGCCTGCTTCATGGCTACCGACTATGTGACTTCTCCCATGTCCCTGTGGGGCGGCGTGGTCTTCGGCGTGGGCATCGGCTTCCTTACCATGATGATCCGTTACTTCGGGTCCTATCCGGAAGGCGTTTCCTTCGCCATCCTCATCATGAACTCCGTGGTTCCGCTTCTCAACATGTGGTTCCACCAGAAAAAATTCGGGAGGAAATAAGTCATGGCTGTAAAATCCAATCTTACCAATATGGTACTGGTGCTGGGCCTTACCTGCCTTCTGTGCTCGGGCATTCTGGGCGGCGCCTATGTGCTCACCAAGGAGCCCATTGACAAGGCGGCTGCAGAGAAAACCAACAAGGCCATTGCCCAGGTTCTGCCTCATTTTACGGAGGTTACCTATAACGAAGAGGGCAAGTATTACACGGCCACCGACGGCGATACCCTCGTGGGTTATGCCATCGAGACTACTACAGTCGGCTTTGGCGGCCCCCTGTCCCTCATTGTGGGTATTACCCCCGACGGCGTCATCTACAATACGTCTGTCCTTTCGCATGCCGAGACGCCCGGTCTGGGCGCCAAGTGCACCACCGACGAGAAGTTCATGAACCAGTGGAAGGGCTTCGATCCTTCCATCAAGAAGCTCGCCGTGAAAAAGGACGGCGGTGACGTAGATGCTATCACGGCTTCCACCATCACTTCCCGCGCCTACACCCTGGCCGTGGAGAATGCACTTAACACCTTTAAAGCACTGAGCCATGAGTAAACTTAAGATGATTACCGACGGGCTTGTCAAGAACAACCCCACCTTTGTGCTGCTGCTGGGCATGTGCCCTACGCTGGCTACCACGACATCGGCCATCAACGGCCTCTCCATGGGTCTGGCTACGCTCTTTGTGCTGGTCCTGAGCAACATGGCCATATCGGCCATCGCCCCTGTGGTGCCGGACAAGGTGCACATTCCCGTGTACATTGTGGTCATCGCTACCTTCGTTACGCTGCTGCAGTTCCTCATGCAGGCCTTTACGCCGGCCATGTATGAGACGCTGGGCCTGTTTATTCCGCTCATCGTGGTGAACTGCATCGTGCTGGGCCGTGCCGAGGCTTTTGCCAACAAGCATGGCGTGGTGGAGAGTGCCTGTGACGGCCTCGGCGTAGGCCTGGGCTTTACCTGCTCGCTCACCGTGCTGGGTCTCGTGCGTGAGATCCTGGGCTCCGGCAGCGTGTTCGGCTATAACTTCATCGGCGGCAACGACGGTATGCTGGCCTTCGTGATGGCTCCCGGCGCTTTCCTGTGCCTGGGTTACCTGATGGTCCTGTTCAACAAATTCGTTAAAAAGAACTAGGCTATGGAATATTTTCTGATTATCATTTCGGCGATTTTCGTCAATAATATCGTTCTGGCGCAGTTCCTGGGTATCTGCCCTTTCCTGGGTGTATCCAACAAACTGTCCACCGCCACCGGTATGTCCATGGCCGTGTGCTTTGTGATTACGCTGGCTACCCTGGTTACTTACCTCATTAACCAGTATCTGCTGGTGCCCTTCGGCCTTACGTTCCTGCAGACGATTGCCTTTATCCTGGTGATTGCTGCCCTGGTGCAGATGGTAGAGATTGTGCTCAAGAAGGTTTCCCCGTCCCTGTATCAGGCCCTGGGTATCTTCCTGCCCCTTATCACCACCAACTGTGCCGTGCTGGGTGTGGCTATTAATGTTGTTACCAAGGAGTTCGCCTTCGTTCCCGGCGGCATGCTTAACCTGGGCCAGGCCCTGGTTTACGCCTTCGCCACCTCGCTGGGCTACGGCCTTGCCATGGTCATCTTCGCCGGCATCCGCGAGCACCTTGCCCTGAACAACATCCCCAAGGCCTTCAAGGGCGTTCCCATCGCCGTCATCAGCGTGGGTATTCTCGCCCTGGCCTTCATGGGCTTCAGCGGGATGGTGAAGTAGTTGCTCTTTTGTAAGAGACTGATTATTAACGCATATGTAAAATCTCTTTAGGCTGAACCGCCTAAAGAGATTTTTTATTGGCATTGTGGCACAATAAGTTACAGAGAAGCGAAATTTTTTTGTAACTTTGCGCCCAATGAAAACGAACACAAAAAGAACGCTTATCTCCCTCATCCCCATCAGCGTCCTTGTGATTATGCTGGTGCTGAACATCTCCATCTTCGGGGGAGACTCCATCCTGGGTGCGTCCCAGGTGGCTCTTCTGGTTGCATCCGGCCTGTGCATTGCCCTGGGCATGTGGCTCTACAAGATTCCGTGGAGCACATTCGAACAGGAAATGGAAGGGAATATCCGCAGTGTGGCTACGGCCATCATCATCCTGCTGTTCATCGGTGCCATCTCCGGTACCTGGACCATGAGCGGCGTGGTCCCGGCCTTTATCTATTATGGCCTCAAGATCATCAGCCCCAAAGTGTTCCTGGTAACGGCCTGTGCCCTGTGTGCGCTGGTTTCGGTGATGACCGGTTCTTCCTGGACCACCATCGCCACGGTAGGCGTCGCTCTTCTGGGTATAGGACGGGCCGAGGGTTTCTCCGACGCCATGACCGCCGGCGCCATCATCTCCGGTGCGTACTTCGGCGACAAGATATCGCCCCTGTCCGACACCACCGTACTGGCCGCATCCATCAACAAGGTGGACCTGTTTGACCATATCCAGTATATGTATTATACTACGGTGCCGTCCATCCTCATTACGCTGGTGGTGTTCGGTGTCCTGGGCTTCACCCATGGCGGCGCTCCGGACGCATCCATGGAAGTGTATTCCAACACGCTGGCATCCACTTTCCACATTACGCCCTGGCTTATGATTGTGCCCGTCTTTACGGCCATCCTCATCTGGAAGAAACTGCCGGCCATCGTGGTGCTGGCCCTATCGGCCCTTGCCGCCGCCGTGGCTGCCCTCGTGTTCCAGCCGGAAGTAATCCGCACCATCGGCCAGGGGATTACCGAAGGAAGCGCAGCGCGCGTCTCCTTTGCCGGCATTGTGGAGACCATCTACAATTCTGTTTCGCTGGATACGGGTGTTCCCGAGGTGGACAAGCTGGTGGCTTCCCGCGGCATGCGCGGTATGCTGGACACCATTTTCCTCATCATCGTGGCCATGTGCTTCGGCGCATCCATGTATGCCAGCGGTATGATCACAGACCTTTCCCGCATCCTGGCGCCGCTCACCCGCACCCGTACCGGCCTGGTGGGTTCCACGGTCATTACCGGTTCCATGATGAACGGCATTGTCTCCGACCAGTACCTGTCCATTATCCTTACGTCCAATATCTACCGGAGCACCTTCGAGAAAGACGGTTATGAGAACAGGCTGCTCTCCCGCGCCGTGGAAGACTCGGCTACGGTCACCTCTCCGCTCTATCCCTGGTCCAGCTGCGGCATGACGCAGGCTACCATCCTCAGCGTCCCCACACTGGTGTACGCTCCCTTCTGCCTCTTCAACATCCTCTCCCCCCTCATGTCCTTCCTGGTAGGCTGGATAGGCTGGAAGGTCGTTCGACGCACCCCCTCTAAGTAGCTGATTAGCAATGCTAATAAAAAATCTCTTTAGGCCGATCAGCCTAAAGAGAAAAACTTAATACACTAATAACCAATCAATTATAGAGATTCGCGATTTACTTTCTTTGGTAGATGAAGCGTTTGATGTGGGCGTAGCCCGGGAATTCGCGGTTGACGACCGGCAGGTGAACTATGCCGACGGCGAGATGAACATTGCAAGCCATGTCTTCCTGCGTTTCTCGGACCGCTCCATCAAGGAGATTGCCGTGGACTATGGTTTCTCCAGCCTCTCCACGTTCGGGAAGTTCGTGAAAATGCGGCTGGGCCTCTCGCCCCGCGCCTATCGCCGTGAAGGAGCCTTGTCCGGGTTTTGACATTTGTTAAAAAAATACTAACTTTGCAATCTGTTTAAGGATGGTTCCGTAGCTCAGCTGGATAGAGCAACAGCCTTCTAAGCTGTGGGTCTTGGGTTCGAATCCCAACGGAATCACAGAAGCCCAACCGCTTGAAAAAAAGCGTGTTGGGCTTTTTCTTTCCTGCAGAAACAGCCCAATTTGATCCTCTTTTCCGTAAAGCAGGCGGTAAACCCAAAAATTATTCGTAACTTTGCAGTCCTACACGCCTAAATTATATGAAACTGAAGAAGGTATTTGTTACGCTGGCCGTTTCCGCTGCGCTTTTCAGCTGCAGCACGCCTACCAACATCGTCTACATGCAGGATACCTACGATGACGCGCTCATCGAGGCTGTGAAATCCAATCCCATTAGGCTCAAGCCTATGGACCAGATCTCCGTTATCGTGAACTGCCGTGAGCCCCAGATTGCCGCCATGTTCAACCTTCCCTACCTGACGCGCCGCCTGGGTGAGGCCCAGTCCCTCTCCGGCAGCAGCGGCAACATTGGAAACATGAACACAGCCAACGCCATTTCCGGTTATACCGTAGACTCCGAAGGCTGCATCGATTTCCCCGTCCTCGGTAAAATCTTCGTGCAGGGTCTTACCCGCGCCGAGGCTACCGAGCACATCAAGGAACTCCTCATCCAGAGCAACCAGATCAAGGACCCGGTGGTTACCATCGAGTTCATGAACCTGGGCTTTTCTGTACTGGGAGAAGTGAGCCGCCCCGGCCGTTACCGCATTGACCGTGACGAGTTCACCGTCCTCGATGCCATCTCCCTGGCCGGAGACCTCAACATCAACGGCGAACGCGAGAACATCACCGTCATCCGTGACTTCGGCAAGGACGGCGAGCGCTTCTACAAGATGAATCTCACCAAGGCCGAGTCTGTCTTCAATTCCCCCGCCTATTACATGGAGCAGGGAGACATTGTCTACGTGACGCCCAATCCCAAGCGCCGCCGCGAGTCCACCGAGGTTGCCAACAGTGCCTTCACGCCTTCGTTCTGGATTTCCCTGGTATCGGCCGTCACCTCCGTCACTTCCACCATTGTCGTTTTACTTACCAAATAAGATATGTCCCAAGAGAACAACAATAGTTTCGAGCAGGAAGAGCAGGTCCTCTCCATCCGTGAACTCTGGACCATGTGCGTGGCCCGCTGGCCGTGGTTTGTGGGCTCCGTCCTCCTGTGCCTTCTCATTGCCTCTGTCTATATCCTCAAGACTCCGCCGGTGTACACCCGTCAGGCGTCCATCCTCATCAAGGAAGACACCAAGAAGAACAGCTCCATCGGAGACGTCTCTTCCGACTTTGCCAACATGGCACTGGGTATGGCCCGCGTGAACGTGAGCAACGAAATCATCAGTTTCACCTCTCCGGACATGATGACGGAGGTAGTGAAACGCCTGCATCTGGAAACCAACTATGCCTTCAATGGCGGTTTCTTCACGCCCGGACACCGTCTTTACAAGCGCACCCTTTACGGCTCCAGCCTGCCCGTCACGGTAAACTTCCTGGACCTCGGCAACAATGACGGAGTATCCTTCACCGTCGTTCCCGAAGAAGAAAACCAGGTTACCCTCAAGGGTTTCCGCTATCAGCGCCATAAATACAAGGACAAAATTACGGCCGCTCTCGGAGACACCGTCCAGACGGTGGCCGGCCGCGTCATCCTTGAAGCCAACCCTTACTTCAGCGGTGAATGGAAGGAAGACCTTCTTGTGAGCCGCGGCGGGTATTACGGCACGGCCCGCGCCTACCTGTCCCGCCTCACCGTAGCCCTGGCCGACAAAAACGCCACGGTGATCAACCTCACCATGAATGACGTGAACACCCAGCGTGCCGTAGATGTGCTCAATATGCTCGTGAACGTGTACAATGAGCAGTGGATCAAGGACAAGAACCTCATTACCACCAGCACCAACGAGTTCATCGCCGAGCGTCTCCGCGTCATCGAGAAAGAACTGGGCAACGTGGACAGCAGCATCTCGGACTTCAAGAGCCGCAACCGCATGCCGGACCTCAGTGCAGCCGCCAGCATGGACATGCAGCTCTCCGTGCAGGCCAGCCAGCAGATTACGGAAATCAACAACCAGATTTCCATTGCCCGGTACATCCTCACCTATATCCGTGATTCCCGTGGCAAACTCCTCCCGGCCAACACCGGCCTCAAGGAGACCAACATCGCAAACGTCATCAACCAGTACAATACGGCTCTCCTCCAGCGCAACCGCCTGGTGGAAAGCAGCTCCGAGGAAAACTATCTGGTCAAGGACCTGGACCAGCAGCTTGCCTCCATGTCGGCCGTCATCATCTCCTCTATCGAGAACTTCATCACCTCCCAGAACATGCTGCTGCAGTCTTACCAGGACACCCAGAGCATGCTGGATGCCCGTGTGGTGAGCAACCCCCAGCAGGCCGGCCAGCTCCTGAGCGACGAACGTCAGCAGAAAGTGAAGGAAGCCCTTTACCTGTTCCTGCTCCAGAAGCGTGAGGAGAACGAACTCTCCCAGGCCTTCACCGCCTACAACAACCGCGTGGTGAGCATGCCCGGCGGCGGTTCGCAGCCCATCTCCCCCAAGCGGATGATGATTCTCCTCGTAGCCCTTGTATTTGGATTCGGCCTTCCCCTCGGTCTTATCTACATGCTGGAAATTACCAATACCACCGTCCGCGGCCGCCAGGACCTGGAGAACATGACCGCTCCGTTTGTGGGTGAAATCCCCGCGGCGTTTGCCCGCAAGCAGCACCTGTGGGATCACCTCATTCCCTGGGTGTCCCGCAAGGAAGACCCCTCGGACCGCAAGATTGTGGTAAAGCCGCACAGCCGTAACGTTATCAACGAGGCCTTCCGCGTAGTTCGTACCAACCTGGAATTCATGCGCGGCCAGGAAGAAGGGAAAGGCGGTGTGTTCATGCTTTCTTCCGTGAACCCCGGTTCCGGTAAGACCTTTATCTCGTCCAACCTTTCTACCGCCTTCGCCATCAAGAAGAAGAAGGTGATAGCCGTGGACCTTGACCTTCGTAAGAAGTCCCTCTCCGTGTTTGCCGGAAGCCCCAAGAAAGGCGTTTCCAACTACCTGGCCGGCAAGGAACCCGATTTCCATCCCCTGATTGTGAAGAATATCGAAGGTTCCGGTCTGGATATCCTCCCCGTTGGTACCCTTCCTCCCAACCCTTCCGAGCTCCTCTCCGATCCCAAACTGGAAATCATGATCAATGAGCTCCGGAAAGAGTACGAGTACATTTTCCTGGACTGCCCGCCCGTGGAAATTGTGACCGACGCCGACATCATCAACCGCTACGTAGATACCACTCTGTTCGTCATCCGCGCCGGTGTGCTGGACCGCGCCATGCTCCCCGAGATTGAAAAGTACTACAAACACCAGAAATATAAGAATATGTGCCTGCTCCTGAACGGCACCGACGGCGGTGGCCGCTACGGCTATAAGTACGGCTACAAGTATGGCTATAAGTATGGCTACCGTTACGGCGGTGGCTACGGTACCTATGGCTCTTACGGCAATGCCTACGGAAACGACGATTCCGAGAGCAGCAAGGAATAACCTTAAACTTTTTATGTGGCTTTTTTCAACGAAGCACTCTCTCCTCGGGAGCGGAGTGCTTCATGGATGGACTGACTGGCACTGCCACATGCTTCCCGGTGTGGATGACGGTGTCAGGAGCATGGACAAGACGCTGAAGTATCTTTCTGTCTATGCCGATATGGGGGTAATGGACGTCTGGTTCACCCCTCACATCATGGAAGACTTCCCCAACACCACCGAAGATCTTCGCAAGCGTTTCCGTGAGGTGCAGGCGGCCTACAAGGGCCCTATCCAGTTGCATCTGGGCGCAGAAAACATGATGGACAATCTTTTCGAAGAGCGCCTGGAAAAGGGAGACCTCCTTCCGCTCCCGAACGATTACCTCCTGGTGGAAACGTCCTATTTCAGCCCGCCCTACGACCTTTGGGGAACCCTCGAACGCATTCAGCAGAAAGGCTACCGCCCCCTTCTGGCCCATCCGGAACGCTATGTCTATATGGGAGACAAGGAGTACAAGAAGCTTCTCGATAAAGGTGTTTCCTTCCAGCTCAACCTGCCTTCCCTGTGCAACCTGTACGGTCCCGAAGCCCGCAGGAAAGCCTATACCCTGCTCAAGGATGGCGCCTACCAGCGCTGCGGCTCGGATTTACACCGGCTCACACCCATCAAGACCGGGTTTGAGACACCCCAGTTCAAGAAGGAAATCATTAACGCAGTGCGTAAGCTCTGCCAGTACCAGGAAGACCTCTAGCGGGAGCTCAGGGAAAGCAGTAACTGAAGTTCCTGATTGACGGCCTCGGAGAAACTGAGGCCGCCGTCTTCCCGTGCCGGGAAAGTATCGGTAAGAATCCCTCCCTCATAGTCTATGGAAAGGGTCTTGATGCCCACGGTAACCATGCGGTTCAGGTCCTCCAGCGTAGGATACACATAGACGAAGTTTACGTCGTCCCGCGTCTGCAGCAGGCCGATGACCGTGCCATCGTTCAGCATGAAGCGGACGGCGGCATCGTAGGGAATGTGGTACTGCTCCTTGGTGCCGATGACAAAGGCGAGGTCCAGGTCTTCCTCGTTGTTGTTCTTATAGTAGAGGTGCGACAGCAGGAGGTTGTAGTCGAAGCTGGCACCGCGCGCAACCAGCGGATTGGCCGTTGTGAGGATGCTGTTGGTGTTTTCCGTATAGCCGGACAGCGTGGCCTCCAGTTCAATGGTGGTATCGGCCGCCTTCAGGATGGCCTCGCAGTGGCGCTTCAGGAGCTCTCCCAGCTGGTTCTTGTCAAAGTTCACGGGCAGGTAGTCCTCGGGATTCCAGCCGGTGATGATGTCCAGGCTCTTGATGCCGCTGCGGACCATTTTCTCCATGTCGGAGGCCTCGGCCGCATATTTGAGCCGGTTGAGGAACAGGCCGTTGTCCTGGCGCCGCTTGGTGGCCGAATCCTCTCCGATCTGCTCCAGGCGAATGAGCTTTCCTCCCTGCAGGTTCACGGCCATCTTCACGCCTTTGGGAACGGCTGTAGCGTTTTTCTGGACCAGGTTGATGTACAGAAGATAGAGCGTGGAACCGTCCTGGAAACCGGCCAGTTCTACCCGGACCTGGGCCGGGACCTCTCCCAGGCTCAGCTCCTCGTATTCCGTGGAGATGTGGGTGATGCCGCCGGCGCGGTAATTGGTGCGCACCGTCTGGGCGCTGGCCAAAAGGGACAGGCCCAGTGCAAGGGCCAGGAGGATTGCTTTCTTCATGATTTCACTTGTTCGAGTGCAAAAATACGAAAAATAATTGTTAATTTTGCTTTCGCTGAACCGTTTCTCCGTGCGCATGAAAAGCATCTTCCGTACCATAGCGCTGCTGGTGTCGCTCCTTGCCACAGTGTCCTGCAACATAGACTTTTTGTACATCCAGCTTCCGGACACCTCCTGGTTCTACGAGCTGGGAGAAACGCAGGCCTGGATCCACTTTGGCCCCGGAGACCGTGTCACCATTGTCCAGTCGGAACCCTCCAGCGGCAAATGCCAGTATTCCAACGGAACCTGGACTGCCAGCGGCCATTCCGTCATGATAACCGAAGACGGCGGTGCTAGCCGCAAGTTCACCCGCACCTTCTCGCACCTCAAAAACAGCAAGAACAAGAACTTCTCCCGCATCGGCCCTGAAGATGCCGGCTCCCTGAGCGGCACTGTCTGGGCCGCCGTCCGCAAGGATTCCCTGCTTGTTCTCAGCTTCGGGCCCGGGACCCGGGCCGAGAAAGCCGTGTACAAGGGCATCAGCCCGGGGGACGGCTCCTGGACAAGCCGGGAAGAGCAGGACTATGCCCTCACCGGCAGCCACGTGGCGCTGGAAGGGGGAGAAAGTGCCACCTTCTATGGCGGCGCTATGCTCTACGGGGACGTATGGGCTGTACCTGTAAAGAGCCGCGTCCTCTTCATTTTCAGCACTTTCGGCTATAGCCTGGAAGCCCAGACCGAGTCATTCCCGTTTACCCTTCATCTGGAACCTATATCCTAATGTATCAGTTCATTCAAGACCAGCATCACTACGTTCTCAGCGTAGACAACCATGTGAGCCTGATGGAAGCCCTCACTGCCTTCTGCAAGGACCAGAACATCCTTTCCGGTACCATCGGCGGCCTTGGCGCCATTGGCGAAGCCACTTTCCGTTTCCTGGATCCCGCCACCAAGCAGTATGTGGACAAAACCTTCAGCGAGCAGATGGAAATCACCAATCTCACCGGCAATATCTCCGAAAAGGACGGAAAGCCCTACCTGCATGTCCATATAACGGCATCCAGGAGAGACTACACCTGTGTGGGCGGTCATCTCCTGGATGCAAAAATCAGCGGTGCCTGCGAGCTTACCGTAGACGCTTTCCCGGAGCTGAAGCCCGGCCGCCGCGCCGACGAAGAAACCGGACTTAATCTGTATCGGTTTTAGTGAACATCTCCTTCCACTTGGGCAGGTAGTTCTTCCCGAAGACAATTCCGCAGCCCAGTACAACCCCGAAGAAGGTCCAGATCATGATGGTCCGGGCCCGGCTGTTTGACGGGCTGCTGGGAACGGTGATGGGCTGGATGATGGTGAGCATGGGCGTGTCCTGCTTCACCTGCATCTTGGCCTGTTCCAGCTGTTTGGCCAGCTCCGTATAGATGGCGTTGGCCACCGTATACTTGCTCTGCAGGCGGTCCCGCTCAATGCGGGCGCGCGTTGTGGTCATGTTCTGGGAACGGTCGGTTACCGTGGCCAGGGCAATCTGGTACGCCTCGGCCTCGGCCTTGGTCTCGTCGTAACGGGCCTGCATGTATTCCAGCTGGCTCTGCGCCTTCTCTGTACGGAAACTGGTGATGTGTTCCTGCAGGATTCGCTGGGCGTTGACGGCGAGTTCGGCCGTCTGCAGCGGCTCCGAGCCCGTGACAATGAGGGTCAGGTAGCCTTCCTTCCTTTCCACCGTCAGGTTTACGCAGTTGCCGACGACACCGATCATCCGCTGCTCCTCCTTGGTGAGCACGATGGGGCGCACGGTTTCTTCTCCGTCCGCCGCCTCTCCGGCCGCCTCTCCGGCCGCCAGAAGGCTGAAGTCCTGCTCCGGCGCATCCTTCTTGACAAGACCCTTGACGGCGCCGACGAGGGTGCCGGGCAGGCCGATGGTATACTTGCGCACCTTGTCCAGGGTGGTTGCCTTTCCGTAGTCGCGGACGTAGTCGAACATGCAGATGGCGGTGTCTACCTTCTCATAGTGAAGGGGCGTGTACATGAGCTCCCGCCGGAAGGTGACGCTGCCCACAATCTGCGGATAGACGAGCGGGGACAGGTCCTGCGGGGCGCCGCCGGAAAGTTCGAAGGCGCTGAGGCCGGCCAGACGGGCCAGCGCGGCGTTGCTGCGGGACTGCCCCAGCTGCGGCACCATCACGGAGCTCACCGTGTAGGTCCTCTTCATGGTGAGGGCCGACAGAATACCCAGCGCGAGGAACACGGCAGTCGAGATGAGGATGACCTTGCGGCCGGCCCACATGCTCTTTATGAGGGCTACGATGTCAATTTCGTTCTCTTCCATAGGGCTAGTTGAGTCGTTCAATGAGAAGAATCATGGAAACCACCGAGGTGAGGGCGCTCAGCGTGCTGGCGGCCACCTGGTCCCAGCGTACTTTCTCCTTGGGTTCCTCGGCTTTCTCTATCCGTTTCTGGTCCATGCTCAGGGTAATGACGGAACCCGGCTGTACCTTGGGATAGATGCGCATCCAGAGGAATTTCTTGGTGCCCTCACTCTGGTTGTTGGGCAGGGTGACCGTAACGCTGTTGCGGTCTGCAAATTTCTGGAAACCGCCGGCGTAGTGGTTGATGTACCACTTGGCGCTGTGCGGTCCCTGGTAGACGATGCTCTTCTGACTGGAAGAGAACTCATCCGGCACATACTGGCCAAAACGGGTTCCGGTCTCGAGGATGGTCACGGTGTTTTCCTGCCGCACTACATTGATGACATCCCCTTCCATGAGGATGGGGTCGTACTTGAGGTTTTTCCTGTGGTGCTGGGCGTCCTTGAGGTTGAGGCCGATGGGGCCGCGGTCCCCGTAGGAGCGGGTGAGTACGCAGTAGGGGCTGGCATCGTCCTGCAGGCCGCCGGCCATGGCGATGATCTCCGACAGCTGGGTGCGGGAATCTTCCAGCACATAGACGCCCGGGTAGTGCACGCGTCCGTTGATCTGGATGGTGCGGGACTGCCCGAAGTTGGTCTTCATGCGCACCACCAGGTGGTCGTAGGGCTGCAGGCTGAACGGCTCTGTGGGATTGAAGTTCTCGTCCACCGACAGGGGAATGCGGGTCATTTTGGCTTCCTTCCCCTCCAGGTTGAGGCGGAATACCTCCACACGGTCGAGGGCAGCACCTTCTTCGAGGCCGCCCGCCATGGTGATGAGGTCTTTCACGCCCAGGCTGGCATCGTAGGTAGTGCCCAGGGGATTATTCACGGCGCCGCTGATGTGCACTTCGCCGATATGGTTGTAAGTGGTATTGTCGTAGATGAGGAGCGCGTCGCCGGGCCTCAGGAGCGTTTCCCGGTCTTCCTTGAGGTTGACGGGGATGTACTCCTTGTGGCTGGGATTGAAGAGGTCTGTGCGGGTAATGTAGGCAACCGGGTATACGCTGGGGCGCAGGCCGTCGGCCAGTTCGATGGCCTGGCCGATGCTCATGCGGTCGTTGACGCCGAAGGCGCGGGTGAACGGCTTGCGTACCTGGCCGGCCACGCTGACAGTGCCTTCCTCGCGGAAGTCGGAGAGCTGCAGCACCTTCACGGAGTCCCGGCCCTGGAGCATGAAGTCCGGATGGCCGTCAACGCCGGGGAAGGGAACCGTGAGGACTTCCACGGTCTCGTCCGGCCGGGTGCGCGATACCAGTACGTACTCCGTACGGGCGGTGTAGCGGGGCTTGGCATGGTCCAGCAGCGTCTGGAGACTGCGGTTTTTGGTAAGGTCGAAGTTGCCGCCATAGTAGACATCGCCGCCAATGTGGACATAGTTTTCCATGGGCCGGGTCACGCTCTTGATGCGAACGATGTCTCCGCCGCGGAGGCTCACTGCCTGGGCGCCGGACAGGACGTTCTGCAGGTTGTATTCCCGGAATATCTTTTCGCCGTCCTCGAAGCGCTCTACCTGGATGAACTCCGGATAGGCCTCGTAGGTGAGGCCGCCGGCATAGCCGATGAGCTCTGCGAGGCCTTCCCCGTCCGTAATCTCGTAGCGCATGGGACGGAATACGGCACCCTCGATGGTTACCACTTTGTCTGCTACGGGAACAAAGAGGATATCGTTGTTCTGGAGGTCGAACTGGTCTCCGGGCAGGGCGCCGGTAATGAACTTATACAGGTCCAGGCGGGTGGTCTTGCCGGCGCGGGAGCGCTGGATGTTGCGGAGCGAGCCGATGGCGGTGGGACCGCCTGCTGCCGCCAGGGCATTGAAGGCGGTGTTGAGGGCGCTCACGGTGAAGCCGCCCTGCACGCCCACTTCACCGTAGATGTTCACGGTGATGGTGCGGGCCGTGGTGATGGTGACGGCAATCTGGTCCTGGCGGAAGGAGTAGTGCTGGGCCAGCTTGCTCTTGACGGCCGCGCGGGCCTGTGCCAGGGTGAGGCCCTTGAGGAAGATCTTGGTGGCGCCGGCGGGCTGGATGGAGCCGTCGGGCGCGATGCGCTGGTGAATCTCTGTCTGGGAGGAGCCGAAGATGGAAATGTGCACTTCGTCACCTTCTCCGAGAACATATGTGTCGGGCGCCTGGGCGCCGTCCGTGGTGCGGAATACGTCCATGGAGTGGCCCGTGAACAGGGCGTGGCCATAGATGTCATGCCCATCGGCATTCTCCTGCCTGTTCTTCTCGATGGCTTTCTCGGCGGCTTCCTCATCGGGAGTGGTGCGGGGTACTTCGGCGGGGGCCACCAGGGTGGAGTCCTGCAGGACGTCTTCCGTGAGGCGGCCTGCAGCTTCCTTTTCATGCTGCATCTGGTCCAGGATGGTGACAATGCGGTCCCGGTAGGAAAGGACCTCGCTGCGGGGAATGGCTTCCAGGTCTATTCCGTTTTCCATCAGGCGGGCGCGGACCGCTCCTTCCTCGAGACCCCGTCTCTGGAGTTCGCGGGTGGCGGCGTTCAGAATGCTGACGGTCTGTGCCTGCGCGGCGAGGGCCAGCATGGCGCACAGGAGGGTCGTTAAGAATCTTTTCATATAGGTTATTCTTGTTTTCTATCCTACAAATATAGCAAATATTAATTGTATCTTTGTACGCTAATCCAAGTGACGATGAAACATCTTTTCCAGACCGCATTTCTTTTCCTTGCATTCTCCCTGGGCGCTCAGGCCCAGAATGAGTGGGTGAATCCCTTTATCGGCACGTCCAACTTCGGCGCCTGCAATCCCGGCGCCGTCACACCTAACGGCATGATGAGCGTGAGCCCGTTCAACGTGATGGGCTCCTCCATGAATGCCTGGGACAAGGACAGCCGGTGGTGGAGCACGCCCTATGTGGAGGAAAACAGCTATTTTACAGGCTTTTCGCATGTGAACCTTTCCGGCGTGGGCTGTCCGGAGCTGGGGTCCCTTCTCACCATGCCCACCACGGGCCCTCTTCAGGTAGACTATCACATTTACGGAACCGAATACAAGGATGAAGTGGCGCATCCCGGCTACTACTCGCTGGAACTTTTCAGCGGCATCAGGGCCGAGGTAAGCGCTACCACCCGCACCGCCATCGAGCGCTACACGTTCCCCGGCGGGGAGGGAAACATTCTCCTCAATCTGGGAGAGGGCCTCACCAACGAGAGCGGCGCCTCCGTGCGGCGGGTATCGGCCACTGAGGTGGAAGGCTCCAAGCTCATGGGAACCTTCTGCTACAACCGGGACGCCGTTTTCCCCATCTACTTTGTGCTGCGGGTGAGTAAGGTTCCGTCGGCCTCCGGCTACTGGAAAAAACAGCGGCCCATGACGGCCGAGGCTGCCTGGGACGCCGATGCCGGGAAGTACAAGATTTATGAAAACTATGCGCGGGAGCTCAGCGGTGACGACATCGGCTGCTGGTTCCACTACGATTCCCTGGCAGAGGGAGAGGAGATTCTCCTCAAGCTGGGCGTTTCCTTCGTAAGCATTGAAAATGCGAGGGAGAACCTGGATGCCGAGCAGCCCTCGGGCTTCTGCTTCGACGAGGTCCGTTCCCGGGCCGACGCACTTTGGGCGCAGCATCTGGGCCGTATCCGGGTAGAAGGCGGCTCGGACGACGAAAAGACCATCTTCTATACGGCGCTTTACCATACGCTCCTGCATCCCAACGTGCTCAGCGACGTAAACGGCGAGTATCCGCTCATGGAGTACCGTTCACCCCTTGCGGGCGGCGGCGTGGGCCGCGTGGAGCCCGGCCATGCGCGCTATACCGTGTTCTCGCTCTGGGACACCTACCGCAACGTGCATCAGCTCATGACGCTGCTCTGGCCCGAGAAACAGACCGACATGGTTCGCTCCATGATAGACCAGTACCGCGAGTGGGGCTGGATGCCCAAGTGGGAGCTCTACGGACGCGAGACCTGGACCATGGAGGGAGACCCCGCTATCTGCGTCATCGCCGACACATGGCTCCGCGGGCTCCGTGACTTTGACATAGAGACGGCTTACGAGGCATTTTTGAAATCGGCCGATACGCCCGGCGCGCAGAACCTCATGCGCCCCGACAACGATCCTTATGTATCGCTGGGCTACGTGCCCCTCGGCTACTTTGCCGCCGACTTCTCCGGAGACAACTCCGTCTCCCATGCGCTGGAGTACTACGTGGCCGATTATGCGCTCTCACGCCTGGCCGCTTCGCTGGGCCGGGAGGCCGACGCCGCCCGCTTCTACCAGCGCTCGCTGGGGTACAGGCACTACTACTCCCCGGAATTCAAGTGCCTGCGTCCCATTAACATGGACGGCACGTTCCTCACTCCCTTCAATCCGGAGGACGGGGCCGATTTCTCCAATGCGCCCGGCTTCCATGAGGGCAGCGCCTGGAACTACAGCTTCGCCGTGCCGCACGACGTAGCCGGCTATGCCCGGCTCCAGGGTGGCACCAAAGCGTTTGTGAAGAACCTCAGGCATGTCTTTGACGAGGGCCTCTACGACCCTGCCAACGAGCCCGACATTGTGTACCCTTACCTCTTCTCCCGCTTCAAGGGCTATGAAAAGTATACCTGGGAGCAGGTAGAACGCATCCTTTCAGAACATTACCGCAATGCCCCCGACGGCATCCCCGGCAACGACGACACCGGTACCATGAGCGCCTGGGCCGTGTTCTCCATGCTGGGCTTCTACCCCGACTGCCCCGGAGAGCCCGCCTTCACCCTCACGCGGCCGCGGTTCTCATCGGCCGAGATTACGCTGCCGGACGGACACACGCTCACCGTCTCCCGGGCATCGGCCTCTGCCACCCGCGCCTTCCTCGACGGCCGCTCCCGCGGCTACCGCATCCCGCACGAAGCCCTGGCCCGCGCCCAATCCCTGACGTGGAAGTAGCTGAGTCTCAGCGAAATACGCAACGACGGGTGCACCTGGAAGTGCACCCGTCGTTGCATAAGCGGCTCATAGCCAATTAGTTTCGCCTCAGGCTAGAGGATGTTGTTTTTCTTGGTCCACTCCACGATTTCGGGGATGTAGCCGAAAGCCAGGCCCGTGACGGTGTCGGCACAGCCGTAGTAGACGGCGACGCGGCCGGTGGCGGGGTCGTGCAGGGCAGCGCAGGGGAAGCATACGTTGGGCACGTCTCCCATGCACTCGTAGGGCTTCTGGGGGCTCAGGAGGTAGGGACCGCTGCGGGCCAGCACCTTCCAGGGCTCATTGAGATCCAGAAGGGCGCTGCCGAAGCTGTACACGTAGCCGTTGCAGGAGCGCAGCACGCCGTGATAGAACAGGAGCCATCCTTCGCTGGTCTCGATGGGAACGGGGCCGGCGCCGATTTTCATGCACTGCCAGGCGCTTACCTCGAACGGAGCCGGAGCCATGACGTGCCGATGGTGTCCCCAGAATTCCATGTCGGGGGTTTCACTGTAGAAAATGTCACCGAAGGCGGTGTGACCGGTGTCGGAAGGACGGGAGAGCATGGCAAACTTGCCGTTAATCTTGCGGGGGAACAGTACGCCGTTGCGGTTGTAGGGCAGGAAGGCGTTCTCCACCTGATGGAAAGTCTCAAAGTCCTGGGTCCAGGCTGCGCCGATGGTAGGGCCGTGGTAGCCGTTGCACCAGGTAACCCAGTAGCGGTCCTCGATGAAGGCCACGCGGGGGTCGTAACCGTAGTCTCCGTCAAATACAAGTTTATCGGGGCGGATATCCCAGTTGATGCCGTCCTTGGAGAAACCGGCATGGAGGGTCATGCGGCGGTTGGTGTCATCACAGCGGAAAACGCCGGCAAAACCGTCCTTGAAAGGAACTACGGCGCTGTTGAAGATGCTGTTGGAGTCCGGAAGCAGGTCCCGGGGAATGACGGGGTTGTTGCTGTAACGCCACAGAACGGCGTTGGAGCCGGCGGGGCGCTCTTCCCAGGGCATGTTCGGGAGAGGCTGGCCGACGATGGTCAGATTTTTCATATAAGAGTTGCGTTCAAAATGATCTTTTCTTTCTCCAGGGAGAAGTCTTCTCCCAGATCCTTTTTCTCGATGAGACGGAAGAGAATCTGGGTGCTTTCCTGCGCAATGCGGGGAAGCGGTTGCAGCATGTGGGAGATGCGCGGAGTAAAGATGTCGTAAACGTTGGAGTAGTCGAATCCCACGATACGGATGTCTTTCTGGATTTCGATGCCTCTTTTGTGGAGGGCCTTGATCAGGCACACGGACGCTTCGTTGGAAGCGCAGACCATGCCGTCGATTCCTGCTGCAAGCAGTTTGTCCACGGCGTGATCGGTGTCTTCCTGCATGGAATGGAAGCCCATGCGGTAGATGGGGGCCTCGGCTCCGGCTGCTTCCTGGAAGCCCTGTTCGCGCTCAATCATGGTGGAGATGCGCATGGCATAGGACAGCAGGCCGATACGGCTGGCGCCTTGCTTGCGCAGGGCATCTACAGCAGTCTTTGCGGCGCCTACATTGTCAATGAGTACGGCAGGAACGTCGTAGAGGGGATTGCGGCGGTCAATGGTGACAAAGGGGCGGCCAGCGGCCTGGATTCTCTCCAGGGAGGGACCGCACTCCAGGCAGGGTACTACGATGAATCCTTCTACGTCTTTTTCCAGGAAGGAGCGCACCAGGCGGTCAAAACGCTCGGGGTCTTCGTCGGAACTGCCGAAGAGCACCGTGTAGCCGTTGCGGGTGATGATTTTCTCAATCTCCTTGGCAATAATTCCGTAGAAGATGTTGCCCAGGTCCGACAGGATGACGCCGATGACACGGGTCCTTCCCTGGCGCAGCATGCGGGCGGCCGAACTGGGCTGGTAGTGCATGCGTTCAGCGATTTCCAGGATCTTGGCCTTGGTGGCCTCGCTGACCCGGTATTTCTGCTTTCCGTCGGCACCTACGCGGTTATTCATCACAAAGGAAACCAGTGCGATAGAGACGCCCGCCTCACGGGCAATATCTTTTATAGTGACGTTTTTTGCCATACGTTACGCAAAGATACAAAAAAAATATGTATCTTTATCCGTTCTACGCATTTTATATCGTTTTAGCTATGAGGAAACCCCTATTATTGCTCTCCGCCCTGGCCCTGGCTGCCTGCAGCGCTTTCCCCGGAGAAGAAGACTACAGCTTGTACGTAAATCCCAAGATTGGAACCGGCGGCCATGGCCACGTGTTCGTGGGAGCCAACGTTCCCTTCGGCCTGGTACAGGTGGGCCCTACCAGCATTCCTGAGGAGTGGGACTGGTGCTCCGGTTATCACGACAGTGATTCTACGGTCATCGGCTTCAGCCACATGCATCTTTCCGGAACCGGTATCGGAGACCTGTTCGACGTGACCGTCATGCCCGTAACGGGTGCGGTAGAGACGGGCCGCGAAGGCGCCTGCAGCTATGCGCTTCGTTCCGAGGAAGTGGCCGAGCCTGGTTACTACAGCGTTCCGCTGGAGCGTTACCAGATTGTGGCCGAGATGACCGCCACCGCCCGCGTGGGCCTGCACCGCTATACGTTCCCCGCCTCCGAGGACGCCACCGTGGTCTTTGACCTCGAGAACGGCGGCTGCTGGGACAAGGCCACCGATGCCGGCTTCGAACTCATCAGAAACGAAGAAGGACAGGTGACAGCCCTCAGCGGTTACCGCTATTCCACCGGTTGGGCCAGGAACCAGAAGGTTTTCTTCTGGGCCGAGCTGTCCCGCCCGGCACAGGCCTTTGACGTGGAGGGTGACGGAAAATACGGCTACTATCGTCTGGGCCACACCGACGCCGCAGAGAAAGTGCTCGTGAAGGTGGCTCTCTCGCCCGTCTCGGTGGAGGGCGCCCGCGCCAACATGCAGGCCGAGCTCCCCGGCTGGGACTTCGAAGCAACGCGCAAAGAGGCTCGCAAGGCCTGGAACCAGGAACTGGGCAAGGTGAAGGTGACATCGGCCGATGCCGACAGAAAGACCATCTTCTACACGGCCTTCTATCATACCATGATCGCCCCCTCCGTGTTTAACGACGTGAATGGAGACTACCGCGGCTCCGACGACACCGTGCGTCACGGAGACTTCCAGAACTACACCACCTGGAGCCTCTGGGATACCTACCGCGCCGCCATGCCGCTCGCTACCATTGTGCATCCGGAGAAGATTGACGACTTTGTCAAGACGTTCTACCACATTTACAAGGAGCAGGGAGACCTCCCGGTGTGGCACCTCATGGGGAACGAAACCGACTGCATGGTGGGTAATCCCGGCACCATCGCCTTTGCCGATTTCATCGTGAAGGGCTTCAATGCCGGCATTCCGGCCGATGACCTCATCAAGGCCATGGTAGACACCGACGAACGCGACGACCGCGGCCTGGATCTCCTGCACAAGTATGGCTTCATCCCCGCCGACCTTTACCGCGAGGCCGTGGGCAACGACCTCGAATACGCCATTGCCGATGGTGCCCTGGCCAATGCTGCCGCCTTCCTGGGCTACCCGGAGGTGGAAGCCAAATACCGTGAGCAGAGCCACTCCTACCGCCACTACTGGGATCCCGAAACGCATTTCCTGCGTGGCCGCAAGGCCGATGGCAGTTTCACCGAGCCGTTCAATCCCTTTGCCCCCGAGCAGGGCAACCACGACTACACTGAGGGCAATGCCTGGCAGTACCGCTACCTGGTGCCGCAGGATGTAGAGGGTCTTCAGGAACTCTTTGGCGGCCGTGAAGCTATGGTTGCAGCCCTGGATACGCTCTTTTGCGTCTCTTCCGAACTGGAGGGCGAGGCCCCGCCGGACATTTCCGGTCTCATCGGCCAGTATGCCCACGGCAACGAGCCCAGCCACCACATTATCTATCTGTACTCCATGCTGGGAGAACCTGCCAAAGCGGCTGCCCGTCTCCGTCAGGTGTATGATGAGCTCTACTTCAATGACGTAGAAGGCCTTTCCGGCAATGAGGACGTGGGCCAGATGAGCGGCTGGTATGTGCTTTCCGCCATGGGCTTCTACCAGGTGGAACCTGCCAGTACGCGGTTCTGGTTCGGCCTTCCCATCTTCCCCGAGATGAAGGTGAAAGTGGCCGGCGGCGAGTTCGTCATCAAGGCGCATGGCCCGCTGGACGGTTATATCGCTTCCGTGAAGCTCAACGGCAAGCCGTACGACAAGCCCTATATCGAATACTCCGACATTGTCTCCGGCGGCGTGCTGGAGTTTGTGCTGGAGCGTGAGGTGTAAGTCGCAGATTTATAGCATTTTACCAAAATTATCCCCGGCAGAACCGCTGGGGATAATTTTGGTAAATACTTGAAAAATCTTTCTTATTTTTGCACAAAATAATTGTACGATGGAAGCAAAAATCGTTGACCTTCAAGACTGGGTATCTTTTGGCGGAGGAGGTTTCGGGGAATCCTACTACAACAAGACAGACGACTCCGTTATCCTGGTGGAATAGGAATTCCAGTTGGCATTATGTGGGCCCTTTTGGGAAAAAACTTCAACTATGAGTGTGACAAATATTTCCGAATGAATGAGGCTACCACAATTAACGCACTGTAATTTAGAATACTCCCATGAAACAGTTTTTTGAATACATGTATTACCGGATATCGGAATTCTACAAAGCATCTGGTGACAAAGATTATCTTGACTGGGGATATTGGTTATTACTAGACTCACTGGGATGTATTGTCTTAGCAATCATCGCCATCCCTCTCTATACTTTTCATTTAAAGTTCAGCAGACAAATCGTCATTACGGTATTTACCTTAGTGGGCTTTCTTAATGTAATCATAGTCTATTTTATTGATAATAATTTGAATCAGTAGTTGAAAACTAAGAAAATGAACGCAATGGCAAGTTTGCCAAGCGTGTGTATAAGCAGTCCGGCAGTTGACCGGCACTTTTGAGCTCTTTGAATGTTTGTTTTATCGATAAGCTGTAGAAGGCTTCCACAGGCTCCCTGACGGAAGAGACGGCGGCAGAAAACAGGTCATCAGCGGCCTTGTTCCTCTGTTTCTCTTCCTCGGTGGCACCTTTGATGGCCTTGACGGGAGTGAGAAGATCATTGTGTTTGCTTTCTCTCTCCTGACTCCAGTAAGGATTGTCACGATAAATCTTGTCCGCAAAGATGGTCTTGCCTGCAATAGCAGGGACACACTCCCGTTTGAATACGGTGAGGTCGTTCTCTGATGCGGAAGACAAGACAATCTGGGGCGGGAACGGCAGATGCCCTTTCCTCCTGTAACCGACAAGATGCAACTTGAGGCCGTGATAATACTGGTTCTTTGTTGAGCAGTACCCCTTGTCAGCAATCTCTCGGGCCACTTTACCCTGACGATTGCGTCCGCAGCAGGTCATAATTGGCATAGAATCAACGATTAACGTGTCCTCGTCACAATCATCCGGCTTATTCGATACGATGAGATGCTTGAGTAGTTCCTGGATAGCCCCGACCATCCGGTTCAGACGATAAACAAACGTCTGATAGGCAAGGCAACCAGTCCGGGGAACCAGTCAAGCAGGTACTCTTTGGCGAAGGAGTGGATTTCCTTGATCCTCGTGTAACGCTGTTCGCTTCCGACAAACAGGAAAATCGTTAAGATTTCCTCGTCGGAGAATTGAGGTTTCGAATTATTGCTGTATCTTTGGCAGTAGCAATTCAAAGTCTCTTGGTATTGTGAACAAACGTACATGTAGATTTTGATAAGCTTTAGCGCTTTGTCCTTGGGAATCATAACTCGAGAAAATTAGTGGTATAATAATCTCTAAGTTCCTGATTTTCATGGAATTTTGCAAGTATTTCCGCTACTTTTTCACTTCGTTTCTGCAACTTATTTCGGCTCCTCGGAGCCTGTACTTTGTATAACTTTTATCGTAGTTTAACTACTGATTAGAATAATATTTGTATCTTTGTATGGCTGAGGGCTCGAGGAGAGTCTCAGTTACATACAAATTGACGTTACTTGCGTTTTGTGCTGCCACTATAGAACTTCGCAACTTCTTTACTCTCGGCGGTCTCAAGACAAAGGACGTCTACGTCGTACCTTTCTGTTCAGAAAGGATTCTTGGCGTAGGCAATCTTTTCTTGTGTTCTGTGAGAGTTGGCATGCGAAGGCCTTATAGTGCAGAACATAGGTTGGTAGATTCCTGCGCCTTTTTGTATGTTCAAGTAGTCACTAACCCAAACGATGACCTTTCGGGAATCAAGGCCAGAACAACATGCCAGATGCAAAAGAAAAAGAGTGCATTAAGTTTGTTGCTGCTGTCAGTGCTGCTGATTTTTTCTTGCACAGCACCGGTTGAAGATATCCCAGTCGGCAGCATCTCCTTGGACAAACCAAGCCTGGAATTGCAGGAGGGGGAAGTGGCCCAGCTTAAAGCAACGGTTTTGCCCAAGAACGCCACGGACACCCAAGTGACCTGGTCAAGTTCCAATCCAGAGGTTGCCTCAGTGGACAAGAGCGGCCTGGTTACAGCTTTGACTCCGGGATTTGTTACTATTACGGCCATGGCCGGACAAAAAACGGCCACATGCCAGGTGCGGGTCTCTAAAAAACAGGTGCCCGTAAGCGGCATTACATTGGACAGGTACAGTTTGGAAATGGTAGAGGGGGAGAGTGCCAAAATTACCGCAACCATACTGCCGCAGAATGCTACGAACGCTACGGTCACGTGGTCCAGTTCGGACAGCAATATAGCGGTAGTAGATGCAGACGGGAATGTCACCGCTGTAAAGGTGGGCTCGGCGACCATTACTGCGAAGGCCGAGGACAAGACGGCCAGCTGTACGGTCAAGGTTTCTTCCTCGGTGATTCCGGTCAGCAGCATTTCTTTGGATAAAGCGAACGTGACGGTAACAGAGGGGGAAAGTTTCCGCCTGGTAGCCAGTGTCATGCCTGAAAATGCTACAGATAAGACCGTGAGCTGGTCATCTTCGGACGAGACCTTGGCAAGTGTCGACCAGAACGGGTATGTAAAAGCACTTGCTGCGGGAGTGGCCTCCATTACGGCACAAGCTGGAGACAAGACGGCTTCCTGTATGGTAACTATTAACCAGTTGCATGTCAGCGTCGGATCCATCATCCTGAACAAAACATCACTGTTTTTGGTGGAGGGGGACAGCGAAACGCTGGTGGCCACGGTGCAACCGGATAATGCCAGCAATAAAACGGTAACTTGGTCTTCTTCCGATGAAAGCATTGCTACAGTAAATGGGCAAGGTAAAGTGACCGCCGTGAAGGAGGGCTATGCAACCATTACTGCGAAAGCAGAAGATAAAACGGCAGAATGTCAAGTCACGGTTTCCAAAAGAGAAATACCGGTCAGCAGCATTGTGCTGAATACAAACAATGTGGAAATGATCGAAAGGGAAAGTGTCCGTTTGGTCGCCACCGTCAGTCCTGCCAATGCGACCAACGCTTCCATTACTTGGAGCAGTTCAAATGAAGCCGTTGCCACGGTTGATCAGCAGGGGCTTGTTACAGCCCTGAAAGAGGGGGCGGCCGACATTACCGCCCAGGCAGGAGACAAAACGGCTACCTGTAAAGTGCAGGTAAAACCTTTGGTGGTTTCAGTCACATCTATCGCACTGAACAAAACGTCCTTGTCCCTGAAGGAGGGCGAGAGTGAAACGCTGGTTGCCACGGTAAGCCCCGACAACGCCACCGACAAGACGGTTACGTGGAGCAGTACGAACACTTCGGTTGCCACGGTTGACCAGTCCGGGCGTGTAACGGCCATCAAGGAAGGAACGGCAACCATTACGGCCACGGCTGGTGACAAGTCCGCCACGTGTTCCGTGACGGTGAGCAAGAATGTCGTTGCCGTCACGTCCATCGCACTGAACAAAACGTCCTTGTCCCTGAAGGAGGGTGAGAGTGAAACGCTGGTTGCCATGGTAAGCCCCGACAACGCCACCGACAAGACGGTTACGTGGAGCAGTACGAATACTTCGGTTGCCACGGTTGACGCGTCCGGACGTGTAACGGCCATCAAGGAAGGAACGGCAACCATTACGGCCAAGGCCGGTGACAAGACGGCCACCTGCGCGGTGACTGTGAAGAAAAAGGCCGACAGCGGTCAGAATGAAAATTTTGAATTTGAAGACTGGAATTAAAAATTAACAACCATATGAAAACCAATTATTTGTTTCTGACATTGGCTGTTACCCTTCTTTTGGGGAGCTGCGCCAAGGAAATGACATCCGCCGATGCCTCATCCGCAACACCGGAAGATAACGGCCAGGTAGTTATTCACGCCACGCTCGCCGACGGGCAGGATACCAAAACCGTCCTCAACGGCGACGGCTCCGTGTTCTGGCAGCCGGGCGACCAGATTGCCGTGTTCTTCAACTCCGTCAGAGTACCCTTCACGGCCTACAACAACGTGAATGCTGCCAGTGCCTTGTTCGTCGGCAACTCTTACATTACAATCGGGCACAATGAGAATTCCAACGGCGAGGTTGGTAATGACTATTCTTATTGGGGGTTGTATCCCTATTGCGACGTGACGCGCAGAGAGTTTAATTATGGCGGAACAGTACATAATTATGAGCGTGGCTTTAATTATTACTTCAAAAACGTTGTTTATTTTTGGAGATATGACATGTACGAATTTGGTACATTCATGTATAATAATGAATTATATTATGGAGACGACTACGACATGGTAAGGTCCCCCGGCATCTGTGATGGCAGCAAGATTTCTACGCGGCTGTTCCATTGGCAGAAAGGTGTCGCCAATACTTTCGACCGCTACTTGAACATTGCCGTGGCCAAAAGCAACGACTACAAGGAACTATCCTTCTACAATGTGCTGGGCGGCGTGCGCTTCAGCGTAAATGCCGACAACATCACCCGTGTCACCTTCCGAGGCAACAATGGTGAAGCCCTCGCCGGCGACCTCGTCATCGGGATGAATGCACAAGGTCGTCCGGAAGTGACAGACATCCAGCACCCCGAAAAGACCATTACCGTTTCCCTTGCTGACGACAAACCCTTTGTGCCCGGGGTGTGGTATTACGCCCTCATGGCTCCCACGCAGCTTACCCAAGGATATACCATGGAACTGTATACCGCCACCGCCAAAGCCGTCAAAACCGTTACTTCTCCCGTGGAGGTCAAACGTTCCGTCTTTGGCTCTTTGACAGAGATTGATAACGGGATGAACTTCTCGGAACCGGTGGTTTATCTCGAGAGTATGGATGGTGTAACGAGAACCGGTGTTGGCAAGGATGTGTATTGGAAAGACGATGGTGGTGAGTTCATTATCATGGAAGGTCACCAGGTGCAGCTGAATCCCCGAGTAAAACCGGCCAATTGCACCTTTCCCGCACGATATGAATCGTTCAACCCCGATGTGGCATCTGTCAACGCGGAGGGTGTCCTTACTGCACTACGTGCCGGAGAAACCCAGATCTTATGTCAAGTGGAAGATGAATGTTATGATTTAAACGTGAAGGTTATCCCGGTCACTTCCTGCTTCTCGGTATCGGTTCGTCCCGCATCAGAGCGCACCTGGATTTATGTAGGCGAGACCTTACAGCTTGTCGCCATACCCGACCCTGCCGAGTGCCCTACCGCTCCCGTATGGACCAGTTCCGACGAGACCATTGCCACCGTGAACAGCGAGGGCGTTGTAACGGCCCTTGCTCCCGGTTCCGTGACAATTAAGGCCGATATCGCTGGTGTCAGTGGTACCTATTCCGTCAAGGTCCTCAGCACCGATTTGGCCCAAGGTGTCGAAATCCAAGTGCCCGAAGATTTTAATCGGTGGAACATCGATACCTATATAGGCGACCAGATTCAGTTGACCGCCGTTGTGTATCCTGAATTCTATACCGGCCCTATTACCTGGACTTCTGATGACACATCGGTGGCCGTTGTGGATGAGAAGGGGCTTGTTACTAGCGTCGGGGAGGGCTCCACGGAAATCAGGGTTTCTGTTCAGACTGAATATGGTGAGCGAAGCGATGACGTGCATATATATGTGCAGAAGTTCACCCTTGGTGCGCTTTACAATTTCAAAGACGGCAAAGAGGTGACCCTGGACGGTTATCTGGTATATGCCGCCAACCTGACCGGCTTTGTCATTGGGGATGATTACGATAATTATTTCCATGTGTATCAGGGCGACAGCCCTGCCGTGGCTGTGCAAAAGGGTGACATTGTCCGGGTAAAGGGGACCAAAGTAACCTTCCAAGACGGTGCCGAAATATCCCCCGAAGGCCTTTCCGTGGAAGTCCTCTCTTCCGGAAACGCTGTCCCGGAGGTGAGTTACAGTGAGCGTTATAGCTGGAGCAGCAAATACGATTGGGAGAAAGTACGCCCCATACGGGCCGAAGGTTACCTTCGCAGAATGAGCAACACCATGTACATCTTGTACTCGGAACAGTGGACCGACAGCCCGTGGATTTACCTTGGCCACAATGACACCGCTCCGTCGGCCTACGTCTACGAAAAGGTGAAGCTGACGGGTTTCAGCCTGTTCCCCGCAACCGACGGAACGGACATCATCGACCTCAATAACATGATGATTGACGGAATTGACTGCGAAGAGTATCATGCGCCTGCATCCGTGAAAGAGGTGCTTGAGAACGGCGTCAACGGCAACACGTATCGTGTGAAAGGAACGGTGTCCTCCATTGCCAACACCAACTACGGCAACTTCTATATCAAGGACGCCAGCACGGATGCCACGCTGTATGTCTATGGCACCAAAAGCTGGGTCGGGAGTTATCCCAAGGATATCGAAGGAGGCTGGGACTCGTTCGGTATCGTCGCGGGCAGCGAGGTGGAAGTGTTCGGAGAACGCACTACCTACGGAGATGTGGTTGAACTCAAGGATGTACGGATTGTCAGTGTCAAGAACTAAGGAAACAATAGAGTCTTATGAAAATAAAGCCAATTACCGGTCTGGGTTTGTTGCTGCTGTCATGCACCCAGGCAGGCGAGACGGGGACGGTCCGGGACGTCGCGGAACATGCAGTCATCCACGCTTCCTATGAACAGACCCCGGACAGTAAAACCGTTTTGCAGGATGACGGCGCCGTGTATTGGATGCCGGATGACGTCATCGGCGTGTTTTTCGGTGCGTATAATGTCCCTTTTTACAATATAGAGGAAAAGACGACCGCTACGGCCGATTTCATTGGCAATCCCACGCTGCTCACGGCCTATCAGGAAGGGGCGGCGGAACCGTCGGGCGCTCATACTTACTACGGCATTTTCCCTGCCCATGCACCCGAAGAATCCGCTTATTATGGAACCGTACCTGCACGTGACAAAGACAGGCTCACCTTGTTCCTGCCGGCGACGCAGCGTGGCAAGGCCGGGTCTTTTGAAAGGAATGTCAATATTGCCGTTGCCAAGTCCGCAGATTACCACCAACTCCGGTTTTTCAACCTGTGCGGCGGCGTGCGTTTCCGTCTGGAGGGTTCCGATATTGTCAAAGTCCTGTTTGAGGGAAATGACGGGGAAGCGCTCGCCGGCCTGGTAACGGCCCGGGTCGATGCAGAGGGAATCCCTACCGTGCAAGAAACGCTGGCCGCCGACAATGCCGTTTCCCTGTCCTTGGAAAACGGTGAGGCCTTTACGCCGGGAACATGGTATTACATGGTCATGCTTCCCACGGACCTGAAAAAGGGATATACCATGATCTTCCTGACGGAGGACGGTGCCAGGCAATTGGTGGAGAATTCCGCCATTTCCATCAAGCGGTCGGTATTCGGCTCGTTGGATAAGCCGGACAAGGACCTCCCGGACAGCAAGGTTCCGGTAGAGTCCGTAGAGCTGGATATCAAAGAGATAACATTAACGGTACTGGACGATGAGGTTAAGCTGACAGCTACCGTCAAGCCGGATAATGCCTATGACAAAACGGTGGTATGGAGTTCCAGCGACCCGACAGTGGTTGTGGTAAGCCAGGACGGTTATATTGCCGGCCTGAAGCCTGGCACGGCGGTCATTACCGCTACGGCCGGCAAACATCAGGCTACCTGTCAGGTAACCGTCGAGGAGGTGGTCATTGCCGTGGAAAACATTACCCTGAACCGGACAGACGTTTCCTTGAGGCAGGGAGCACGCTATAAATTGAAAGCCGTCATATCGCCTTCTGATGCCACCTATGATGGGGTTAACTGGTCTTCTTCCGATGAACGTATCGCCACGGTCGACCAGACAGGCTTGGTATACGCAAAGGCGGAAGGCGCTGCCGTCATTTCGGTGGAAGCCGGAGGGAAAAAGGCCACCTGCCGTGTGACGGTTTCCAATACGCAGGGAGGCAGCCACGAAGGAACGGATACGGATCCATGGGAATAAAGGAGGAGTAAACAATGAAACGTAATATTTTATTATTCACAACTGTTCTTTGCGGAGCCTTGGTGTCCTGTCAGGTCAAGGAGACGGATACCCTGACTCCCGAATCGCCCGATTTTGTTTTTTATGCTTCACATGGCGATGTCGCTTCTTCCAAGACGGTTTTGCAGCAAGACGGCTCTATTTTATGGGGACCGGGAGATGCCATCCAAGTGTTTTGCGGACGGCAGGGAAGTGCCAAATTCGTTTCTTCCAATGAGGAAAATGCCGCCGAGGTGGAGTTCCACGGCTCTTTGGAGGGCATTCCTTATGTGCCGGACGATGAGTTCTGGGCGGTATATCCGTACCACGAAGGGGACACTTATGGTGGGGAGTATGTCACCGTGACTTTGCCGGCCGAACAAACTGCGGCAGAAGGCACATTTGACAAAGACCTCTTTATTTCCATAGCCCGCTCTTCAGACAACCATCTGCAGTTCTACAATGTCTGCGGCGGCATCAAGTTCTCTTTGGCACAATCGGGCGTAACGCGCGTGATATTCCAAGGCAACAATTATGAAGAGTTGGCCGGAGAGGCCCGGGTAAGCTTTGACATCAACGGACGTCCTTCCATTACCAAGATAGACCATGGTGTGAGCAGGATTACGCTGACGCCTCCCGGCGGCGGCTATTTCAAACCCGGAAAAGATTATTATGTGGTTGCATTCCCTGCGGTGCTGGAAGAAGGGTATACCCTGTATATCCAGACCGAAACCCAGCGTGGTGTCCGTACAAGCAGCCAACCAGTAGCAGTCAAGCGTGCTGTCTGGGGTGAACTGGAGCAGATGGACAAGACCGCTTCTTTCCATGATGCTATCCCGGAGAATCAGATTTGGTATACCACCAGCAATGGCGCCGTATTGAACAGGAGCGAGGGTTGGTCCGGGTATTTTGGTGAGGCGCAGCTGGTTTCCAACACCTATGAAGACGGGCAGGGGATTATGACTTTTGACCGGCCCCTGACAGTGATTGGAAGTGACGCATTTAACCGTTATAGTATTACGAATAATACATTAACAACATCGTTCCGTTTACCGGATACCATCCGGGAAATCGGGGATGGAGCATTTCGGGAACAGTATAATTTAGCATCTATTGAGTTGCCGCATGAACTGATTAGTATTGGGGAGTACGCATTCTATCGGTGTTCGGGTCTTTTACAAATAAACTTGCCTCCTTTAGTTGAGGAAATAGGAAAGGGCTCTTTTGAGGAAACAAAGTCGCTTGCGGCAATCAAACTTCCATCCAAGATTAAAACAATTCCGGGCGGCGCTTTCGAACAGTCGGGTATTGGAAAAGTTGAATTTCCTAATGGTTTGGAATCTATGGGTCGATATGCTTTCGGCTTGTGTAAAAACCTGTCCGGACTTACTTTCCCGGAAGGATTGACCATTATTGGAGAATATGCTTTTGAAGGCTGCGAAAGAATTGACAAAGAAATTGTTTTGCCAAATTCTTTGTTGCGGCTTGAAAATAGAGCCTTCGCGTCTACGTCTCTTCAGGCAATTCATTTTCCGGACAATCTGGAGCATCTTGGAGAGGGGGTATTTTCAGAAAGCGGCATTAAAAAGCTGACGTTGCCGCCGAAGATTACAGAAGTGCCCAAGTCTTTATGCTATAAATGCGGGTCATTGGAAGAAGTAATTCTACATCAGGATGTCACACATATTAGAGAATATGCTTTTGATGGTTGTGGCCGCCTGAAAGAAATTGTATTGCCTGAAGGGCTTGAATTTATTGCCGGCGTAGCGTTCAGTAGTACCGGATTGACGCAAGTTGTCATTCCCAATACGGTTACATATATTGGAGGTCACGCTTTCAACAATTGTGAAAAACTGGAGGCCATAAGCCTGAGTTCTGAGATAGAGTCCTTGGAGGAGGGCGTGCTTGGGAATTGCAAAATGCTTTCTTCCATTGTAATTCCAGACAAGGTGGTCACGGTTAACAAGAATGCTTTCTATGGTTGCACTTCTTTGTCGGATGTCCGGATTGGAAGTGGCGTTGTCGTTTTGGGCGCGAGTGCTTTTGCTAACTGTACAAAACTGGCTTCCATTACAATTCCCGACAATGTCGAGAAGCTGCAAAGTGAATGCTTCGCGTTTTCCGGTCTGGAGACAATTACACTTCATAAAGGACTCAAGCTCGAAAGCAGACTTTTTCGCGACTGCGAGAATCTCCACTCTGTTACATTACCGGAAGATTTGCTTGTGCTTCCTTCCAGCTGTTTTATTGGTTGCTCGTCGTTAAAGGAACTTACCTTGCCGGAAAACCTTACGACCATTTCCAGTCAGGCTTTTTGGGAATGCAAATCATTGGAGTCGCTGGATATCCCCAAGTCGGTCACTTCCATAGACAGCCACGTTTTTTATAATTGTATAAGTCTGAAGCAGATGATTATCCCGGAAGGAGTAGATCAGGTTCCAATGTACTTATTCGACGGCTGCGTCCGACTACAAGCGGTAGATTTGCCCTCTTCCATTAAACGGATAGGAAGCTGTGCCTTCCACAATTGCAAATCACTGGAGACCGTTTCCATGAAAAAGGGCTCATGGCTCATTGACGAGACCATGAATATTGAATCATCGGCGTTTAACGGCTGCTTAAGTTTGGCATCCATTTCTTTCCCACAGGATATCCAAGACATTGGGGAGAGTGCTTTCGCAAATTGTCGCAGGCTTGCCAGTGTGGTTTTTCAGGGGGAAGTTGGCTCCATTCAACGCAATGCTTTCAACAACTGCTCCGCGCTGGAATCCATTGAATTGCCCAATACGGTTACTTACATAGGCCCCTCGGCCTTCTCCGGATCCGGGTTGCGTAACATGACGCTTCCTCCCAAAGTAAATACCGTAAGTGAAAACTTGTTCTCCGGTTGCCAGCAACTGGAACATGTGGTTGTTCCGGCAGATGTCACCAAGATTGAACGGCAGGCGTTTGTGAACTGCATCGGTTTACAGGATATTACACTTTATCCGGCAACCCCTCCTTCTTTGGAGACCAGCGCATTCGCCAATACCAACAATTGCGCCCTGCTCGTTCCCGGAGCCTCTGTCGAGGCGTATAAGGGAGCGGACAAGTGGAGTGATTATGCTTCGCGCGTCCAAGCGATGACGGAGTAAACACGATGGCTGTTTTTGCCTGAGGGAAGCGTAACATCCTAAGAAAAAAGATTTTCTCAAAAGAATGCTTCTCTTCCCGTGTTTGACACTTTGATTGTGTTGCTCCGGGTGAAAGTCAGAGCCACAGACCGTTGTAAGAGCGATTTGTGGCTTCTGTCTTTTTCTGACTATGTAGTAATATTGCAGGCAGCCTTCTCTCTTTTCTCAGTCTTGGCCTCCCAATGCCAAACCATCATTTTTTCCTCTACCGACAATATCAATCTTGTTTTATCCAAACTTGCCATAAACTGATGCACTTTGGATGAAATGGATTTTGTTTAATTGTTTGATTTTCGTATATTTGCACTGGATAATGATGCAAAAATGGAAAAAATAATAGGCAGGGAATCCGAATTAGGCTTGCTATCAAAGTATTACGATAGCGAGCGCCCGGAATTTATCGCGATATATGGAAGGCGCAGGGTGGGAAAGACTTTCATCGTCCGGAGTTTTTTCAAGGATAAGTTCGATTTCTTTGCGACAGGTATCCTGGAAGGCACCTATGAAGAGGAGTTGAAGAGTTTCAATGATTCGTTAAAGGAGTATGGGCACAAAGGAGCCGATTCAAGCAACTGGATGGATGCCTTTTCTGCACTGGCGGCTTTGATGTCCAAGGCCAAGCGTAAGAAAAGATGCGTCATCTTCCTGGACGAGATTTCCTGCTTCGACACGCCGAACTCCGGCTTTACCCGTGCTCTGGGCCATTTCTGGAACAAGTATGCATCGCGCCAGGACAATGTCTTTTTGGTCATCTGCGGCTCTGCCACATCTTGGATGACCAAAAATGTCCTGAACAACAAGGGCGGTCTCCATAACAGGAGGACACATGAGATTCATCTGCGACCGTTCAATCTGGCAAAGACAGAACAGTATTTCGCTTCGCGCAAAGCCCGGTGGAGCCGTCTATCCATCCTTCAGGCTTATATGGTACTGGGAGGTGTCCCTTATTACTTGAGCCTCCTGGATATGGACGAAAGCCTTCCTGAGAATATTGATCGTCTCTTCTTTTCGGAAGACGCGCCGATGCGCGATGAATATCGCCGCCTGTATCGCTCCGTGTTCAAAAGTCCGGAGCGATATATGGACATCGTCAAAGCCCTGTCGGCTAATAAGTCGGGACTCACACGCACGGAAATCTCAGAGGCGGTTCATATCGACTCCGGGAGTGGTTTGTCAGAAATGCTCAATGACCTGGTCGCTTGTGATTTCATCCGCAGTTACCGTAACGGTCTCAAGAAAAACGGGGAAATCTATCAGTTGATGGATTTCTATACGCTCTTCTATCTCCAATTCTGCGCCAACCCCAGTTCCGACCGTTATTTCTGGAAGAATACCTTGAACTCTCCGCAGCAGAATACCTGGTATGGCTTGTCTTATGAACGGGTTTGCATGGCACATATTCAGGAAATTCTCTGGGCACTTCATTTGGACACCATACATACGGAGTACTATTCCTTCCGTAGCAAAGATGCATCCCCGAAGGTACAGATTGACCTGGTCATTGATCGCAGCGATGATTTCGTTGACATCATAGAAATCAAGTACTCCCGCATCCGGTACGAAATGACCAAAGAAGAGAGTGAAAAGATTGAACGACGTGTCTCCCGGTTCATCAATGAGACCAAAACCAGGAAGGGCGTTCAGACTGTCCTAATCACGACGCTCGGCTGCGAGAAGAACAGAAATGCCGATGTCTGCCAGCGCTTCCTGACGCTGGATGAACTCTTTATCTGACCAACCCCACGGAAGTGTCTTTGTTCTGGCACTTGGAGAGGATGGTCTCGGCGAGGTTGCGGTAGATGCCCTCTTCCGGGATGCCTTCCTGCCGGACCACCTCCAGGGCCTCGTCAAACAGTGCGGCCTCACGGAGGAACTCGGCGTAGATGAGCTTACTCTCTACAGAGAAGATGCCGATGAGTTCCCGGACCACGCCGCGAAACTCCTCCAGCTCTTCCTCTGAGGGCTGGTGGTCTTCCTGCACGGATCCTCTCTGGAATTCATCGTTATAGGCCCAGATGTATTCAAGGAACAGGTTAATCCTGTCCTTTTTCCCGGCCCCGGAGCGGAGTGCCGCAAGGGCCAGTCTCATGTCGGGGTACTCCAGTTCACCCCTTTCGGATGAGTAGTCATCTCCATCCCGGTGCCTGGCCCTCTCATAGAAGAAGTATCCGCCGCAGGCGGGACACTTCTGGACCCAGGAGACATGGGGGAGCATAGGGTAGAAGGTCTTGAGGTCCCACCACTGTTTTCCTCCGAAGGTGTTGCCGCTCTCAAGGGTGAGAAGGCTTTTCTCGGCTTTGCAGTGGGGGCATTTGACAATAAGGGCGAGTCCTGGTAGCATATTTTAAGCTTTTTTTACCCTCTTTGCCGACGAAATAGCCCCGACAGGGCATACAAGCCGGCAGAGATGGCATCCAACACACTTTGGGCCGATGAACCGGGGCCTCCGGGTTTCCGGGTCAAAGACAAGGGCCTGGTGGCCGCCGTCCTGGCAGGAGATGGTGCATCGGCCACAGCCGATACACTTGGACGTGTCAAACTTGGGATAGACAATGCTGCTGCGGTCCAGGTCGGAGGGAAGGCGGAAGAAAGGCCGAAGTTCTCCGACAAGGTCTGTCAGATGCCGGACGCCCCTTTCTGCCATATAGGTCTTAAGACCCGAAATCAGGTCCTCTATGATACGGTAACCGTATTGCATGACGGCCGTGCACACTTGAACATTGCGGCAGCCGATCCGGATGTACTCCAAGGCGTCATGCCAGGTCTCAATGCCCCCCACGCCACTGTACTCGATGTTTTTCATCATGGGGTTCTGGACCATGGACAGGATATGCCGCAGTGCGATGGGTTTCACGGCCCTGCCGGAATAACCGGATCCGGTCTGGTAGCCGTTCACCTCAGATCCATCTCCCATGGTAATGCTTTTAATGGTGTTGATGGCCGATATGGCATCGGCCCCGGCAAAATAAGCACCCATGGCAGGGCCGGAGATGTGGGCGATATTGGGTGTCATCTTGGTGATGACCGGAATGGAGACACTGCGTTTTACGTAGGCGGTGAAGAAAGTGACCAGCTCGGGGTCCTGCCCCACGTCTGAACCCATTCCCGCCTCACGCATCTGGGGGCAGGAGAAGTTCAGCTCCACGGCATCGCAGCCGGCATCCTCGGCCATTTTGGCAAGTTGGCCCCAATCCTCTTCTTTTTGCCCCATGATAGAAGCTATGATAATTTTGGAGGGGTAATTCTGCTTGAGGCGCTTGAGAATGTCGAAGTCCATCTCAACGGTATTCTCGCTCAGCTGCTCCATATTGCGGAAGCCATAGAAATCTCCCTTCTTTCCGCCACCGTATACGGCGTCAAAGCGGGGAGATACTTCCTTGATTTCCTGCAGGCAGATGGTCTTGTAGAACACGCCGCCCCATCCGGCTTCCAGTGCCCGCGCAACCATCTCGTAGTTCGTACATACGGCAGACGAAGCCAGGAAGAAGGGATTCTCACAGCGGATGCCGCAAAAGTCAATCTCCAGGCTAGGGAGCGGTTTCTCGGGCGCATCCGGCAGCTCTTTTACCATCTCCCGGATGCGGATGGGAAAGTCATAGTGGATGCAGGCTTTCTCTGCTGCTTCCAGCTCCTCTTCTGTGCAGTCTTTCACCCATTTGCGGGCGTTGGCCACATTGTCAAACCGGATGGAACGGATGGCTTTGGCAGGGTCTCCACCCTTGCAGGCTTTGGTGCAGGGCGCATCTGCGCAGAGCAGACAACGTGAGGCTTCTTCAAGTATATGCATAAACTTTCATTTATCCAATGCCCAAAGATAAGGTTTATTTTTAAATATGTCTAGGGGTGAGCCGAATTTGATTGACTGTCAGCGTTTTATAAAACCACGGGTGCACTTCGAGGTGCACCCGTGGTTGCGTATTTAGCTGAATGACAGCGACTTGCGTGTCAGCCGATGTGGCAAAAAAGGTGGCCTCTAGTTGAGGTCACCTTTTTTTAGATATGTAGGGTAGATTATTCTGCTGCTACGGGAGCTTTGATAGCGGGATATTCTTTCCAGACAATCAGGCTGGAAACATCGGCATTCCCTTCTACGTCACTGCCGTTCTTTCTCTTGCACTGGGTGAAGTCAATGGCATAGTCTCCGTTAACTTTACCGGCTTTTTCTTCCATGAAGTAACCTTCACCATCGGTCATGGGCCAGAAGAGTTTGAGTCCGTCTCCGGAAGGAACCTTGAATACATTGGCTGCAACCTCTTCGTCGCTCAGCTGCTTGTCCCAAAGGGAAACGTAAGCGATAGCACCGTCGAAGGCACCACGGTCTCCCCAAGAGTCTGCAAACTCGAAACCCTGGAAAGAAGTGTTGGCACGGTAGGCCTTGGCCTGCGTTTCTTTCTTTTCTCCATTCAGGTAGGTCGTATAACCATTGGCGCCGGCGGTCACCGTGATGGCATTCCACTGGTTTTCTACGACACCATCTGCGTAAACCTTAATGCGTCCTTCTCCGGTATCAACCATCCATTCCAGTTCCTTGGGCTTGTTGTTGTGCTCGCCAAAGCGAAGCATGTTGCAAGGTGCTTCGCTTGCATCTCCAAAGTTGCAAAGACGCTGCTTCTTGGCGGTTTCTACAAAGAAGTGGATGGTCATAGAATACCCTTCAGTAAGCGGAATAGCTGCAGGGAAGTTCTTGTACCAAACGGCCGCATCTTTATTGCCCCAATAAGTCACCTTCACATTCTGCTCGGTCTCACCGCCGGGCTGGTCACCACCACCAGGCTGGTCGCCACCTTCTCCCTTTACCTTGGAGCAAATGCCGTCAAAGGTGGAACCAGCGAGGGTGGTCCAGGCTGCGGCAGCTGCATCGCCATTGTCCTTGGCGTGATTGTTACCGTCCCAGCAGTTGGTGAAGTCCAATTCCAGGTTTGTATTCTTGCCGGCGGAGTTGGTCACTGCCTTTTCTTCGGCACCATCGAACTTCCATTCGACTTCAAGACCTTCCTTGTTGGCGTCAGGAACTTCGCAGAGCGTAGCGGCGATATCGGAGGCGCTCAGGGCACGGCTCCATACACGGGCGTAAGCGGAATAACCGTTAAATGCCTGGCGGATAGGATAGAAGGATCCACCGTCATCCCAAGTCATGGACAAATCAAATCGGCCGAGAGTCCAGGATGCATCCGGTCCGAAGCTGTTGTATTCTGCAACCAGGCTATCGTCATGATAGACATATACTTTGGAACCGTCACTTACGATGGAGATGACAACCCATTTGCCTACGGGCCATACATAAGGTTTTCCATCCTTGGAAACCTGCTTCTGGCCGATGCCCAGGAATCCGGCATTCAGACAGAGCTGGCCATCAGCGTCACCATCGTTGGAGAAGCGGAAGAGAACGGTCTTGGATTCGTCAAGGTTGGAGAATTCGCCCAGACGGTTGGCTTCCAGGGGAATATTATTGATTCCTTTATCCTGGAATTTATGATTGTTCCACTTGTTGGAGTAGAACTTCCACTGGAACGTAATGTTGGACGGGTTCAGGGTGAGGCCATTCTCCCATTTGAAGGTAGAGTTGATCTTATAGTCGGCCATGTTGAATACCTTGTTCCAACCCGTCGGATTGTAATATTCATACTCAACCTCATGAGCCTTCTGTGCAATCACAATGGTCTGCAGCTTGTTCTCGGTGCCGGCCTCGTAGATGTACACTTCACCGGTACGGATTTCCTCGGTGGGGTTGTCCTCGAGGGCCAGGGTGATGGTGTAGTTGTTGGCCTTCACATCCACCACGGAGATCCAGGATACCTGGGGCTTGATGGAGTTCTTGTCCAGGGAAACGTTGGAAACGATGTGGGCGTCCACAGAGCCGTTAGCGCTCTCGCCGATGTAGTCGATATTGTTGTCGGGATCGGCCTTGGGGTCGGAGGGCTTGGCATAGGACTGCTCGGCCTCGGCACCGAAGGTGAGCTTCACGATAGAGGTGAGACCTACCTTGGAGTCGGCATAAGCCAGGGCGGTACCCTCGGCCACGGCCTTGGGAGTGATCACGAACTTGTCGGCCTCTACGGTAGCCTTGAAGTTGGCGTCGGTGAAGATGTCAACCTCGGTGCCGTCAATCTTGGCGTTCACGGTGTAGTTTACGTCGAAGGGATCGGTGGTGGTTACCTGATAGGTGGTCTTGGGGATCACGAGCTTGAAGGCGCTGCCGATGGGAATGTTCACCTTGGAGTTGTCGGAGAGGGTGAGGACCACGTGGGTGGCGGTAACCTCAATGTTCTTGAAGATACCATCCTTGAGGGCCGTGCCGCTCTCGAAGCCGCCCAGCTCCTTCTTCTCACCGGCAATCACTGCATACAGCTTGCCGTTCTCCACATAGATGTTGGTTACCTGGCTCACCAGGAGGTCCTTGCCTTCGAACTGGAGGATTTCTCCGTCGATGGCCCAGCACAGCTCCTGCTTGGCGTTCTTCACCACAGTAAGGGAACCGGCGCCGCCGGCCGAGATCTTGAGGGTGACCACGGTGCCGTCTCCGTAGGTAACGGTGACGCCTTCGTCGGTCTTTTCTACCTTCTGGACATACTGGCCCAGAGCCACGGCATTGGCAGCCTTCATCTGGGCTTCCAGATTGCCTACCTTGGTTTCAAGGGTGGTGACACGGTTTCTGAGGTCCGAGTCATCGTACTGTTTGGCGCAGCCCACCAGGGCGAGGGCTACAGCAAAAGCAGATAAAACTTTCTTCATAAGTTGGTTGTGTATTGGTTATTAAATTATTGTGCGCATTTGTTTTTGGCATCCTTGACCCAGGCAACGGAAGAGCCGGCTTCGGGGGTGGCGATATACCCGTTTTCGTTCTTCTCGCGCTCGGACTTGTCCCAGTCCATATCGTTGCCGTTCACGGAATCCTTGAAAATGTGGCCTTCGCCTTCGTTCATCTTCCAGTAACCCAGAAGGCCCTCGGACTTGGCGTCCACCGAGCAGAGGGTAGAGGCAATCTCGCTCTGGGAACGGGCGATGTTCCAGATACGCATCTCGGCCATACGACCGGTGTAGCTCTGGGAACTGCCGTAACCGCCCCAGGACATGCCAATTTCGAAGCGGTTGAGCTTGAAGGCCTGGCTGCCGGAGATGGTGTTCTGCCAGGGCGTATCCTTCTCACCGTTGACGTAGACATTGAGGTCGGAACCGTTCCAGACAATGGAAATCATGTACCACTGGTTTTCGTTGAAAGCACCTTCGGCGCTGTCACCTTCGCCGGTGGCACCGGTGACGTAACGGCCGTTGGGGGCTACGATATCCAGCGTCTTCCAGGGCTTACCGTTCTCGTTGAAACGGAGCAGCACCTGTCCGCCGCCGTCCTCGTTCCAGCAGGCCAGGCGGCACAGCTGGTCACTTCCGCGTTTTTTCATGTTGTAGGGGTGGGCCTTGATCTCCAGGGTCCAGGTATCTCCCAGGTCGTAGTTGCCCTTGCCCAGGTTGTAGGTGCTGTACACGCCGGTATTCGGGATATCCAGGGAGAAGGTCTCCATGGTTTTGCCCACTTTGATAAAGAGGCTCTTGGAACCCTCCATGATTTCTGCGTTACCCCCTTCCACATAAGCCACCGAGAGGGGAATCACATAGATGACACCTTCCTCGATGAATGTGTTGTCGGTCATGGTGACAGACGTCATGGAAGAGACGGCCGTACCCTTGGAGATGGTCACGTACTCGTCGTTCACGAGGACTACGTCACGGGGAACGTTGACATAGCTGGTCCCGTTGGCCTTGTTGTAGGCCACCATGGCCAGGGAGTCGTACTGGATGTGGACCTTCATGTCTTCGGGAGCCACACCGGTAGCGGAGATGGAGAAGTTATAGGTGATGGGCACCTGGTCGGCAAGGATGCGGTCGGCCGATACCGGGGAGGAGTCTGTCCCCGTGATGAGGACAATCTCCTGACCGTATTTGAATTTGTCGGCCTGGTTGCAGGCGGTGAAGACCAGTGCCATGGCCAGCATAGGAATGATATACTTTTTCATGGCCGTTTACTATTTGTGCGGGTTGATAATCTGGATGGCGCGGCGCAGGAAGCCGTAGGACTCATAGTTGCAGTCCTTGTAGCCCTTGTTCTGCAGTGCCGTTACGCCATTGTCGTAGTCGTTGTCAATGTAGTAGGCGCCGAATCCGCCGCCCTGGCCCTCGGTAGCCTCGGAAGAGTAGCGGGCATAACGCTCCAGCATGTACATCTTTTCGCCGTCGGGGTTGGTCATGTTGGTGGGATAGCCGCCGTTGAGGTAGTTGGGACCTTCGCCGGAAGACTGCTCGTACTGCTCGCAGTAAACCATCTTCTCTGCAGGGCACCAGCCGGGACCACCCACACCGGCACCCTGGGCAGAATATGCCTGCTTCACAAGGTAGTCGATATAAGGTTCGACATTGGCTCCGGGATAGCCGCCAAAGTAGTCGATGATGAGGAGCTTTTCGGGATTCTCGCCCTTGGGGCCGAAGTATTTGCCCACCTCGTCGATGACCCAGAAAATCTGGGTGTCGCCCCAGCCTTCGTAGTCGAAGTCCACACCGTCCAGGCCGTGGGTGTTCACAATGTCCACGATGAGACGGCCATAGGCGCGGATGGATTCTTCGTCAGAGGCGGAAACCGTCCATTTCTTCCCGTCCAGTTCGAACTCCTGTCCGTAGTGGGAAGCATCGGCGTGCATCACAAAGCGCGTACCCTTGAACTTCTGGCAGTACTCCAGGTCAAAGTAGGCGTTGGGAGAGTAGTCGTAGGTGTGCATGGGAGCGCGCTCAATCTCACCGGTTTCCTCGTTCTTGACGTTGCCGATGAAGCAGGCGTCGGTGTACTCCTCTTTCATGGGAGTACCCATCCACAGGTTCACAATGTCCAGGGAATCCGGCAGGGACATCAGGCGCGGTTTCATGTTCTTGTACTCGATGAACAGGCTGGTAGCGCCCTCCGGCGGAGCCCATGCAGCGAAGTATACGTAGGAAATGGTGTGCTTGCTCTTTTTCCATTCCTTCAGGTTCTCATAGTAGGCCTGGTCCTCGGCAGAGAGAGCGCTCTCGTCCAGGGAGTAGGTCTTGATATCCTGAATCTTCAGTTTCTCCACCTTGGTGTCGCAGGCAGCGAGGGCCAGGGCAGCAGAAAGGATATAGATAATCTTTTTCATCTTGGTCCGTCTTGTTAGTTGTTAAACGGCTTCTGGTCCCACCACAGGCGGGTGCCTGCGTTGTCGTTGCCACCGAGGGCTTCTACACCGGAGGCATAACCGGCGGCGTTGTCGGACTGCTCAGACACGGGGTAGGGCACGCGGCGGATACCCTGGTCGGTGTTGACCACACCGTTGGAGAAGTTGTTGGCGGGAGTGATGAGTACCGGGTAGTGCAGACGGCGGTACTCGGCCCAGGCCTCGCAACTGTTGGGGAAGAGGGCCAGCCATTTCTGGGTGCCGATCTTCTCCAGCTTCTTCTCCTCGCTCAGTGCCTCGTTCCAGGCAATGGTAACGGTGGAAGGAGCGTTTGCGTGGGCGCGGCCCACATTGTCCTTGTAGGCGGCGGGAACAGCCGTCGTATTAGCCAGGTAGGAGGCAGCACCTTCTACGCCCCACTCCTCGAAGGAGAGCTTGATGCCCTCTTCGTAGAACTCCTTGGCAGTTCCGCCCATGCTCCAGCCCAGGAGGGCACCCTCGGCACGCAGGAAAGCGACTTCGGCGGCGTTGAGCCAGCAAATGTTGTAAATGGAGGCATTGGGGGCCGATACCTTGTTGGCGGTATTCTTGTAGTTGGTCCAGGTAGAAGGAGCGATACCGGGACGCACGCCATGCAGCTTGCCGTCGGAGGCAGGCTTGGCATACTTGAACATGCGGGGATCGTTGTAACCGTTCAGGTAAACCTCCAGCGAAGCACCCAGCTGGGTATCGGCATCGTTGAAGTTGGTGTTGATCTCATAGATGGGATGGTGACCCACGCCGCTCATAACCGCGTTGCCGCTGTTGGCTACGATAACGCCGAAGGGGCTGGCGATGGATTTTTCGGCCTCGGTGCGGGCCAGGGCGGCATCGGCATAGCGGATGCGCATGGCAAGGCGGAGGCGGAGGGAGTTGGCGAAGCGGACCCATGCGGCGGTGTCACCGCCGTACACGAGGTCGTAGTCCTCCAGGAGCTTGGAGCCGGAAGCGGCCACTTTCTCCAGGGTGGCGATGGACTCGTCCAGCTCGCTCAGGAACTGGGCGTACACCTCATCGAGCGGGTCGTAGAGGTTGGTGAGCTCGCCAAAGTGGGAGTAGGCAATGGGACCATAGTAGTCCGCTACCTGATGCATGGTGGCCACCTTGAGCACCTTGGCAAGCGCCAGCTCGTTGACCATATTCAGCTCCTTGGCGGCTTTCTCGAAGTCCTGGTAACCGCCCATACCGTACTCGTACTTGACGGTGAACATGCGGCGGTGCCACCCGTCGTTTACATCCCAACCGGCGTTGTGGCCGTCGGAGAGGGTGGGAGCCATATAACCGCACCAGGTTTCGGCGCAGAGGTTATACATGATCTGGTAGTCGGAATCCAGATAGGTTCCGTCGCGGAAGATGATGACCGAGCGCTCCAGCTGCTGGAACATGCCGCCGAGGGCCAGACCGTCCTGAGCCATCTGCTCGTCGGACACTCCGTACTGGTCTTTGTTGATGTTCTCGAATCCTTTGGTGCAGGAGGCGAGGGTAGTAGCGGCGGCAAGGGTGATGATTGCTTTGAAAATATGTTTCATATCCATGGCGCTCTGTTATTTATTGTTGCTTACATGACCGAACTTCACCTTGACGGAGAAGCCCAGGCTGCGGGTAGAGGGCTGCATGAAGTAGTCCACGCCCTGGTTGTAAGTGCCTACGTTGGAAGTCATTTCGGGATCGAAGGGAGCCTTGAGGAAGAGCATGGCCAGGTTGTTTCCGACGAGGGAAACGTTGAGGCCCTTGAGCCAGGGAGCGCCCCACTTGGAAACGGGGAAGTCGTAGCCCAGGGAAACCTCGGCGAGACGCACGTTGGTGGCGTCATACACATACTGGCTCATGACACCGTCCCGCACGCCCAGGGTCTGGTAGTAGCCCTGGATATCGTAGGAACGCATGCCGTTGAACTCCAGATAGCCCTTCTCGCGGGCATCGGCGGTGTCCTGGGAGATTCCATAGTAGTCCAGGATAGCCTGCGTCTTGGAGATGGCGATACCGCCCAGGCGGGCCGTGAAGAGGAAGCTGGCGGTGAAGCCGGCGTAGCCGATGTGGCCACCCCAGCTCAGGCGATGCTTGGCGTCGGTGGAACCGGCATAAATCATATCCTTCTCATCGTAGTCTGCCATGACCATACCGGCCGATGTGAGCTTGTAGTAGCCGTGCTCGTCGGTAGCGAGAGTGGTCACATAGACATCTCCCAGGGAACCGCCCTCATAGAGGAAGGTGTTGAGGCCGCCGAAGCCGCCCATCGGGAGACCGTTGCCGTCGTGGACCTCGCCGGTCTCAGGATCGGTGAAGTGCAGGTCCACAATCTTGTTCTCGTTCCAGGTCCAGGTGAGATACGTGCCGTAGTTGAACTTACCCACGTTGTCGTTGAAACGCAGGGACATTTCCACACCATGGTTGTCCACGCGGCCACCGTTCAGGTAAATGTTGCTGGTGGTGGAAGTGGAGGACAGGCGGGGATTGTAGAACTGGTTGAGGGTGCTGGCCTTATAATAGGTAGCATCGATCTGCAGTTTGCTGTCGAAGAAGTGGATGTTGGTACCCAGTTCGAAGGACTTGGTGCGCTCCGGCTGCAGCTCGGTGTTGCGGCGGCGGGTATTGCGCGTCACGGCACCGTTGTTCTGGACAGCGCGGGGATCCAGGAGATACAGGGCGGGATCCGGGGAGTTACCTACCTCGGAATAGGAGGCGCGGACCTTCCAGTAAGGGAAAGCCTTGCTCTTGAGACCGGGGATGAGTTCGGTGACAATACCGGACAGGCCGATGGTAGGATAGGTGATGGCACCGGCCGTCCACAGCGTGGAGTTCCAGTCGGCACGGAACGTGGCGTCCAGGTAGACGCGGCTGCGCCAGCCCAGCTGGGCGTTGGCGAAGACGGACTGGTTCTGGTAGCGGTAACCGTCGGTGAGGAGCACCGTGTTGGCGCTGTTACGGTCAATGTTGTTGAGGTCGAACTTGTTGTTCACCGTGAGAAGGGGACCGTTGATGTTGTCGGTGCGGAAGGTGACGTCGTCAATGTTGGCACCCACAACGCCGGAGAGGTTGAACAGGTTGTCTCCCCAGTATTTATTAAAGGTAGCCAGCACCTCGCCGAACTTCTGCTCGGTGTACTGGTTGTTGCGGCCGTATTTACCGTGCTTGGAACCCTCGGTGAAGAGGGTGTTGGTACCGGCGTCAAACTTCTGCTCCTGCACTTCGTCGGTGCGGTCGTACTTGGCGCGGGCGCTGATGGTGAGCCACTTGAAAGGCTTGTAGGAGAGCTGGGCGCTGCCCATGAGGCGGTTCTTGTTATTCTGCCACTTCTGATGCTCCGTGATCCAGTAAGGGTTTTGCATGGAGTGCTCGAAGTCGTAGGGCCAGAACTGGGTCTTGAGACCGCGGCCGGTGTTGTAGCGCTCGTAGATCTGGACTTTGCTCCAGTCTTCACTTACAGGGAAGAGGTACACGGGAACCACGGGGTTGCCGTATTCACCCTGTGCAATCATGTTCTGCTCTGCCACATGACCGTAGGTGACGTTGATGTCCATGGACAGGATGTCCTTGAGAAGGTCCGTGGTGTTGCGGAAGCTGATGTTCTGGCGGTCCACATTGTTGTTGTGGACAATGCCGCGGGCATGGGCGACAGAGGCCGATACGTAGGTCTGGCTGCGCTCGTTACCCGAAGAGACGGACACGGAGTTGACCTCGTTCACGCCCGTCTGGAAGAAGTTCCGGGGATTGTAGGTGGAAGGAGTGGCCAGCTTGGCGCCCCAGCTGTAGTAGGAGCCGGGAGCGGTGGCGCCGTAGGTGTTCTGGAACTGCGGCATCACATAGGCGCTGGAGAAGCTGGTGTTGTTGGAGTAGTTTACCTCCAGCTTGTCCTTGTCACCCTTCTTGGTGGTGATGATGATGACGCCGTTGGCGGCCGAAGCACCATACAGGGCGGCGGCGGAAGGACCGGAGAGCACGGAAATGCTCTCGATGTCGTCCTGGTTGATGGAACCGAGGACATCACCCGTCTGGCCGGCACCGGCATAGACACCTTCGGGCTGCGTGCCGCGCAGGGACTGCATGGGCACGCCGTCAATCACGTAGAGGGCGTTGTTGTTGTTGGAGATGGACTTGGAACCACGCATGACGATACGCGAGGAACCGCCCACGCCCGTGGAGGACTGGCTGATGGAAACGCCCGCCACCTTACCGTTGAGGCTGTTCACGAAGGAACCCACCGGAGATACGCTCTCCAGTTTGGCCTGCTGAACGTTGTAGGAAAGGGACTTTTCCTCTTTTTTGATACCCATGGCGGTGACCACCGTAGCGTTGAGCACGTTGTTGGCCTCCGTGAGGGTTACATTGATGACGTTGCGGCTGCCGATGGTCTCGAGGGCATCCTGCATGCCGATGAAGGAATAACGCAGTACGGCGGCCTCGGCCGGAACGGCCAGTTCATAGTGGCCGTCCAGGTCGGTCATGATGCCGATGGTGGGGGTGATTCCTTCTACGGTTACGCTGGCGCCGATGAGCGGCTCGCCGAACTCGTCGGTAACGGTACCCTGAATGGTGCGATTCTGACCCAGGGCCACGCTACCGGAAACAAACAACCCTGTCGCAGCGGCTAGCACCACTGCCAGAGCTTTCTTGAGTTGGTAACGCATAAAGATTTGGTTGGTTATGTATTGGTTGTATGTTTGCTTAAATGTTTTAGCACGCAAATATACAAATAATAATTCAGAAAAAAATATCTATTTTTCCTTGATTATTATTTTTTTGTGGCTTTTAGACATAAAGCTTCATCCGTGGGTTTTCCGTTCACGTAAGGCTGTATCGCAAATGACACAGTATCAATGTCTTCCGGCATGGTGAACTTGACGTGGATGGTGTCTCTTTCATCGGCTTTCATGCGACCGGGCTGCCGCATGCGCACGTAGGGCTGCCACTCCGGGGGAATGTCGAAGCGGATATCGGCCTTCCGGGAGCCTCCGTTGCCGTGGCGGAAGAACATGTCGGCCGTCTCGCCGGGACGTCGGCTGCCGAAGTTCATCACCTTGTGGCTCATGAAAAGGCCTTCGCCGTAGGCATACGGACGGTCTTCCTCGATGGGGTGATTATAGCCGATGACCTCTCCCTTGATGACCATGCTGCGGCTTCTGACGGGCGAATTGCGGTAGTACACCACAATCTCTTCCATCATGGGGCCGGGCCGGTAGGCGGGGTCGTAGGTGACCGTGAGCACCTCGTCTTCGCCGGGTGCCACGGGCTTCCGCTCAAAGCTCACCTGGGTGCATCCGCAGGGGGTGTGCAGCTGCACCGGATACAGCGTATCGGCCAAATCGTTTTTGCAGAGCAGCTTGAAAGTGACGGGCCCTTCAATCTCCTTGATCTTTCCCAGGTTGGCCTCCGTGGAGGTGGTTACGCGAAGTGTACGCACACCGTCCCCGGTGCCGCATGCGGCTATTCCGAGGACGGATGCTAAAAGAATAAAAGCTTTTTTCATTACAGGTTGGAAACGGTATCGTTATACAATCCAAATCCATTGATCACCGGGCAGGCCAGGGAACTCTTGATGGTGATCCTCACGGCATCGGCGGTAACGCGGCTCCCGAGGAGGATGCGCTTGTAGCCGATGGTGGTACCGCTGGCCCAGGTGCTCCAGGAACCGTTCTTTCTCACTTCCACGGTAAAGCTCTTCACGCGCTGGCCCAGCGGGATGTACTCCTGGAGGAGCACGCGGTTGAAGGTCTTGCTGCCGGAGAGGGTCACTTCAATCTCGGCGGTCTTTACATCGTCGTCCGTGGCGAAGTAGGTGTCGTAGTTGCCGTCCAGAATGTTGGAGGCGGCATAGCCGCTAAAGCCACCGCGAACGGACGAGGCCGATGCCGTGGCACCCTTGGCCAGATTTTCCGCGAAGATGGCCTCGCGCATGGTGGTGAACTCCTCGATGACCTGCTTCTCCTTGGCATCAATGACGCCGGCGTTCGACGGGGGAACGTTCATCAGGAACACGCCGTTACGTCCCACGCTCTCATAGTAGAGCTGCATGAGCTGTTTGGCCGTCTTGCGGGAATCATTTGCGCCGTAGAACCAGCCGTTCTTGTCTCCAATCTGCTGGATGGAGAAGTCGCACTCGGCTACGCACCAGGTGTCTCCGTTCTCGTCTCCCTGCGCGAGGTAGCTCTCATAGTTGCCCGGGAGGTTGCTGGGCGTAAGGCCGCGCCCTTTAATATTAATGGTACCCCAGTTGGTGGTGCCGGCATCTCCGTTCTCGTTTCCCACCCAGCGGCAGCCGGGGCCGCCGTTGGAGAAGATGACGCAGTCCGGATTCACGGACAGGATGGTGCTGTTCACGCTGGCCCAGTTGAAGTTGCCGGCATGGTTGCCGTCCAGCCAGAACTCGGTCACGGGGGCGTATTTCTCCATGAGGTTTTTGGCTGCATTTTTGAAACGGGTCTCGTAGACAGAGGTGCTCACCCCGGCGGCCTCAATCATGCGGTCCCAGGGCGACAGGTAAATGCCCAGGTTCACGCCGTACTTGTTGCAGGCGTCGCGAAGGGCCTGGACTACGTCGGTGTGGTTGGAGCAGCCGGCGTTGGCTACGTCCGTGGTGCTCTCGGGATTGTCCCACAGGCAAAAGCCGTCGTGGTGCTTGGCGGTGATGATCACCTCCTTGAAGCCGTTGTCATGCGCCACTTTCACCCACTGGTCGGCGTCGATGGTGGTGGGCTTGTAGTTACTCAGCAGCAGGTTCTCGCTCCAGGCTTTTCCGTTGCAGTTACTGTTCTCACCGTCCCAGCCGCTGAAGGTGGCCTGCCCGTAGTGATAGAACATGAGCATCTCCTGCTTCTGCCAGGCCAGCTGCCCGGCCGTGGGCAGGGCGCCGTAGGCCGCCGGTGCACCGGGGTCGGTGGGCTGAGGGTCCGGTGTAGGCGTGGCGGTACCGGTAACCGTCACTTTGCAGGCCGATGTGAACCCGCCGTCCGTGGTGGTCACGGTAATCTCGGCCTCACCCTCCGCGAGGGCGGTGCAGGCGCCGCTCTCCGCATTGACGGACACAACGTCGGGCTGGGACGATGACCAGCTGACGCTTTTGTCGGTGGCCGATGCCGGCAGCACGGTTGCAGCCAGTGTAAAGCTGGAACCGGGGGTGACGTTTAACTCGGTGCGCGTGAGGCTTACGCCGGTCACGGCAATCTTGTCGGAATCTTTGGAAAACTGTTGGTTGGATGTGCAGGTGCATCCCATGAAGGCTACTGCGGTGAGGGATGCCAGTAAGGTTATGTATTTCATTTAGTAATGTGATTGGCTTTTTCTCCTTTCATGCCAGGGATGAGGGTGAAGCTGTAGCGGTAGCTCTCATCGGCCCACAGTACGCGGCTTTCCTCGGGACGGTTGCCCCAGCTGTCGTAGCCGCCTACGCCGCTCTGCCGGTAGTCCAGGCTCACCTCGGTGAAGTTCTGAACGGGAACGTCCGAAATGTGGCGCTGCTGCTTCTGGAGGCCGTCGTCCAGGTCTTCCACGCTCTGGCGGAGCACGTTGAACTCGAAGGGTTCGGCCGCCGTGATGGCCAGGCCGCCCACCTCCAGCCACTCGGTGTCTGTGTGGTGACCGGTCTCCTGGGGACGTACGTAAGGGTAGTACTCGGCGGCAGCGCTGCCTTTCCAGATGCTCTTGAAGGTGCAGCTGGAACGGTCCCAGTAGTTCTCCACCGGGCCGCGTCCAAAGTAACGGAACGCATCCTCCGCCACCCGGAAACGGAATCCCAGGCGGGGAATCATGATGCGGTGCCAGCGGTCCAGCCCGCTTGCGCCGACAGGCTGCGTGGCCACCTCTATCTTCAGGGTGCCGTCGGGGAGGAAGGTGTAGGTCTCGCTGGCGCGCACTCCCGTTCCGGTGAGGCGGATAACGGCGCTGCCATCCTCCTGTTTCTGAGCCTCTACCAGAAGGGGCTTCTGGACCTCGCGGAAGGCGGCCGAGCGCACCGGCTCTCCGCTGCCGTAGTCATTGTCCACGGGGGCACGCCAGAAGCTGGGCCTGAGCCCGAACTCCGGGTCTATCATCTCCTTTCCCTTCACCGTCCAGCTCTTCACGCAGCCGTCGGCCTTGTCAAAGATGAGCTGGGCTTTGGCGGAGCGGAGCACCACCTGGGTGTCTCCGTCCGTTACTTCTACCTGGCCCTTCACGGCCTGGAATTCGCGCACGGAGGTATCCTTGATGAGCACTTCCTGGTTGCCCAGGATGGTGCCTTTGGCAATGAGGGGCAGCTCACGGGCGGCGCTCACCTCAAAGAAGATGCGGTACTGGCCTTCCTTCTTCATGCGGGGAAGCTTCACCTTGAATTCCTCTGCGCTCTGGGGCGCCGTGTCAAAGTGGAGTTTGTGCCGGAACCACCAGAACGGGCGCTTGCCGTCCCGCTCTACCCAGTAGGTGATCTTGTAGTCTCCAAGGCTGGTAAAGTACCGGCGGTTGAAGATCTGGAAAAGGCCCTTCTCCAGGTCTACGGGAGTAATGTCCACCTCCTGGTACACATGCTTCACCTCATAGTAGCCGGGGTGCGGGTCCCGGTCCGGGCCCACCAGGCCGTTGCAGTTGAAGTTGCCGTCGGAGGGAGCGTTCTCCCCGTAGTCTCCGCCGTAGGTCCAGACGCGTTTTTCGTCATAGAGGCCCTGGTCCACCCAGTCCCAGATAAAGCCGCCCTGCAGGTGCGTATGGGCATAGATGTGCTCCCACTGCAGGTCCAGGGAACCGGTAGAGTTACCCATGGCGTGGGCATACTCGCAGGGAATGACGGGGCGGGTGCTGAAGGTCTCTCCCATGCGAGAGAACCAGTCGGCGCCGGGGTACATGGGGTTGATGATGTCTGTATTCCAGTCGTATTCGGCTCGTTCGTACACGATGGGGCGGTTCTGGCCGTCCTTTTCCAGCTCCTTGAGGAGCTTGTAGGTCTCGTAGAAGTTGACGCCGTTACCCGACTCGTTGCCCAGCGAGAGCAGGGTGACGCAGGGGTAGTTGGACGTCCTGTAGTACATGTTGAGGGTGCGGTCTATGTGCTTGGTGAGCCACTCGGGCTTGTTGCCCAGCGTCTTTTTGATGTCGTAACCCATGGCGTGGGTCTCGATGTTGGCCTCGTCATACACATAGAAGCCCAGGGAGTCGCACAGCTCGTAGAACTCCCGCGGCTGCGGATAGTGGCTGGTGCGGATGGCGTTGATGTTGGCCCGCTTCATGAGGATGAGGTCCTCCAGGATGTTCTCGCGGGTGATGTAGTGGCCCGTGTAGGGGTTGTGCTCGTGCAGGTTCACACCCTTGAACTTGACGGGCTGGCCGTTCACGAGGAAGGCCTTCACGTCACGGTCTCCGTCCTTCACCGTAGCAATCTCCAGGCGGCGGAAGCCCACGTGGAAGCGGGTGTACTCTCCGTTGACATTCAGGAGAAGGGTGTAGAGCTCGGGGGTCTCCGCACTCCAGGGACGTACGCCCGGAATGGTATCGGCCACGGTGACCATGGTGCCGTTAAAGTCGAAGCGGGCATCGGCCACCACTTCTCCGCTGCGGTCCATGAGCTCGTAGGAGACCTCGGTGGGGGCGGCAGAGCGCATCTTCAGGTAGAAGACGCCCTTTTTCAGATCCGGCGTGAGGGTAGAGATTACGTTGAAGTCGAAGCCGCTCTCCCGGGCCTCGCTGGAGAGGTAGACGTCCCGCTCCTCACCGGACAGCCGCCAGAAGTCCTGGTCTTCCAGGAAGGAGGCAGTGGTGTAGCGGTAAATCTTCAGGAGAAGGTCGTTCCGGCCCTCCTTGAGGTAGGGGGTGATATCGAAGCGGGCGAGGTCCTTGGAATCTTCCGAGTAACCCACTTCCTGCCCGTTCACATATACATAGGTGCCGCTCTTGGTGCCGCAGAGGTTAAGGTACACCTCTCTTCCGGCCCAGGAGGCGGGCACGGAGAACGTGCGGTGATACAGGCCGGCGGGAACCGACTCGGGCAGCACGGGGGGCTGGGGGTTCACCGGACAGAAGTCGTAGGGGATGTTGGTGTAGATGGCCGTTCCCCATCCCTGCACCTCCCAGTTGCCGGGTACCTTGATCTTGTCCCACTGCGGATAGCCTTCCAGGGCTTCCATGGCATGGTGGTCGTCAAAGTACTTGAAGTCCCAGGTTCCGTTGAGGTCCAGGTAATTCTCACTTTCACGGAATCCCTTCGTGAGGGCGTCTTCGCGGGAGGCGAAATAGATGACTTCCGTGCGCTGGGTGTTGGCGTTCACCGAGGTGGCCTGCATGTCCTGCCAGAGGGGCAGGCCAATCGTAAGAAGAAGGGCTGCTGTTATCATAATGAAAGGGTTTCGCTTAAACGGATATCCTCCGAGGAGGCTCCCACCTGAATCTCAAACTCTCCGGGCTCTACCACGCGCTCCATGGCGGGGTTCACCAGCTCGAAGGCGCTGCGGGCAAGCGGAAGTTCCACCGTGACGGTTTCTCCGGCCTTCACGTGCACGCGGGAGAAGGCGCAGAGCTGTTTGCGGGGACGGGCCGTAGAGGCCACGAGGTCGCGGATATACACCTGCACAACCTCGTCTCCGTCCCGCTCTCCGGTGTTGGTCACCTTCACGGTTACCTTTTCTGCCGAAGCCTGCAGGTCACTGTATTCAAAAGTAGTATAGCTGAGCCCGTAGCCAAACGGACACAGCGGATTGGCGCTCTCTTCCACGTAGTCGTGGCTGAAGGGAACTTTGCGGTTGTAGTAGACGGGCAGCTGGCCCACGCTCCGGGGAATGCTCACGGCCAGGCGTCCGGCGGGGTTGTATCGGCCCAGGAGGACATCGGCGAGCGCTTTGCCGCCCTCGCCTCCGGGGTACCACATCGTGAGGAGGGCATCGGCCTCCTGCACCGCCCAGTTCTTGTTCAGGGGACGGCCCTCGATGTACACCACCACGAGCGGTTTGCCGGTGGCCTTCAGCGCCTTCAGGAGCGGCAGCTGCAGGCCCAGGAGATCCAGCGTGCTGCGGTCGAAGCCCTCGCCGGCCTCCATGTCGGAGATGGAATCCTCGTCCACCACGGCGGCGCCGGTGTCAATGTACTTGGTGCGGAAGTCGCGGGCCGATGAACCGCCCACCACGGCCACCACAACGTCGGCCTGACGGGCAGCCCGGACGGCCTCCTCGATCTGGCTCGTGCGGGTGTCGCGGATGGCGCAGCCCTTCACGTAGGTGACGCGGGCGCCGGCTTCCTCAAGCCCCTCCCGCATGGTGGTGACGTGGGCCGGATCCTGCGGGGCGGTGTAGTCTCCCAGCTGGTTGTACATGTTGTCGGCATTGGGGCCTACGAGCGCGATGCGGGTTCCTTCCTTCAGGGGGAGGACGCCGTTATTCTTCAGGAGCGTGGCGCTCTCGCGGGCGGCCTGTGCCGCCACTTCGAGGTTGGCTTCGCTGCGAACCTCCCGGGCCGATTCTTCCGGAAGGTACGGGTTGTCAAACAGCCCGGCCTCGAATTTTCTCAGAAGAACGCGCATGACGGCCTGGTCTACGGTTTTCATGCTCACCCGGCCGCTCTCCACGGATTCCTTGAGCTGGGAGAAGCAGTTGGCACCCAGGTCTACGTCCACGCCGGCCTTCAGGGCCATTTCTCCGGCTTCCTGCTTGGAGGAGGCTACATGGTGGCTTCCGTAGATGCCGTCAATGCTTTCGAGGTCGCTCACCACAAAGCCCTGGAAGTTCCAGCGGTCCCGGAGCACGCCGGTGAGAAGGTCCGGGTTGCAGGTGGTGGGAATGCCGTCAATGGTGTTGTAGCTGGTCATGACGCTGAGCGCGCCGTTATCGATGGCTGCCTTGAAGGTGGGCAGTACGTTTTCTTCGAGGTCCCGCGGGCCGATGTGGCTGGGACTGCCGTTGTGGCCGCCCTCGGGGATGCCGTAGGCCACAAAATGCTTGAGTGTGGAGATGACGCCCTTCCCGGAGGTGCCCCTCACCATGGCCGATGCCATCTCGGAGGTAAGGAACATGTCCTCTCCATAGGTCTCTTCCACGCGGGACCAGCGGGGCTCGCGGGAAAGGTCGATGACCGGTCCGTAGCCGATGGTGCCGCCCTGCGCGGTGAGCTCACTGCCAATCACGGCGCCCACCTTTTCCACCAGCGCGGTGTCCCAGGTGGCGGCAAGGCCGATGGAGGTAGGGAAGACGGTGGTGCCGATGGCCATGTGCCCGTGCGGGGCTTCCTCGGCCAGGATGATGGGAATGCCGAGGCGCGTGGAGTCAATGGCGTAGTGCTGGAGGGCGTTGTAGGCCTGGGCCGACAGCTGCGGGTTCAGGCCCGTCTCCAGGGTCTTGCGGGTCCAGGGATCGGCCCGGAAGGTGGCCCAGAGCATGCCGCCGTGCTGTTTCTGGATGAAATCCCGGTAGGCATCCGAGATGGTAACCTCGGTGTCCGAGATTTTTTCGTACATGGGCCAGCCCAGGGGACAGAGGAGCTGACCCAGTTTCTCTTCGAGGGTCATTCTTCCTACAAGGTCTCGGGCCCTTTCATCGGAAGGGAGCGTAGCGTCTTTGTAAGCGGGGACGCGGCTGGAATTACAGGAAAAAAGCAGCAGCAGGGAGGCTGCCAGGGCAGTAGTTTTGTTATAATGATTTAGCATGCAGCGCGCACTTGTGGTGTTAAGGCTGCAAATATAATCATTTTTAACGAAATCACTGCTTTTCAGGCAGGTTTTCTACGAGTTCGTAGTCCAGCAGTTTCTGCTCCAGGGAAGTGCCCTTCACCCGAATGCGGAGCGGGTCTCCCAGACGGATGGAACGGTGGCTGCGGCGGCCCACGGCGCGGTAGTGCTCCTCGTCGTAGATGAAGAAGTCGCTCTTGATGGTGCGGTAGGGGATCATGCCCTCAATCTTGGTGGGCTCAATCTCCACGTAGATGCCCCACTCGGTAACGCCGGAAACGTGTCCGTCGTACTCCTGTCCCACTTTGTCCTGCATGAATTCCACCAGCTTGTACTTGATGCTCTCGCGCTCTGCCTCGGCGGCGATGACTTCGCGCTCGGAGGCGTGCTTGCACTGGAGGGTATAGTAGTCCTTGTTTGCGCTGTCCCCGCCCTTGAGGTAGCGGGCCAGGAGGCGGTGTACCATCATGTCGGGGTAGCGGCGGATGGGAGAGGTGAAGTGTGTATAGAAGTTGAAGGCCAGGCCATAGTGGCCAATGTTGTCGGTGCTGTAGCAGGCCTTGGCCATGGAACGCAGGGCCAGGATCTGGATGGCGCCCAGCTCGGGCTTGTTGTCCGCGGCCTTCATGAGGCTGTTGAGGCTCTTGGCAATCTCCTTGCCGCCTTCCATGGGGCCCATCTTATAGCCAAAGTGGCCGGCGAAGTCGCGGAGGCCGTTCAGCTTCTCCATGTTGGGCTCGTCGTGGATACGGTAGACGAAGGTCTTGGCTTTGGCCGATGCCTTGCCGCCCATCTTGCCGCCGGTAGCCACGAACTCCGCCACGTTGCGGTTGGCCAGGAGCATGAACTCCTCGATGAGCCAGTTGGCTTCCTTGGAGACTTTCTGGTGTACGCCAACGGGCTTTCCGGTCTCGTCCACGTCTACCTTCATCTCCGGGCGCTCGAAGTTCACGGCGCCGGCCTTGAAGCGGCGGTCCCTGAGCTTGAGGGCCAGCTTGTTGAGGATGAGGATGGCTTCCTGGATATCGGCCGGCACTTCCTCGGGCTTTGCGCCCTCGATGATGGCCTGGGCGCCCTCGTAGTCGAAGCGGTAGTCGGACAGGATGTTGGTGCGGCCAAACCAGGGGTTGATGACCTTGGCCTGGGGCGTGAGCTCGAAGACGGCGCTGAAGCACAGTTTTTCCTCGTGCGGGCGCAGGGAGCACAGCTTGTTGGAGAGCTTTTCCGGCAGCATGGGCACGGTGCGGTCTACCAGGTACACGGACGTGCCGCGGGCCTGGGCCTCCTTGTCCACCGCCGTGTCGGGACGTACGTACCAGGTAACATCGGCAATGTGCACGCCCACCTCGAAGTTGCCGTTCTCGAGCTTGCGGAAGCTGAGGGCGTCGTCAAAGTCTTTGGCGTCGGCGGGGTCGATGGTAAAGGTGAGCGTGTCCCGGAAGTCCCGCCGGTGGGCGCGGTCTTCGTCGGTGATGGTTTCGGGAATGCTGTCGGCCGCATTCTCCACCTCTTTCTCAAAGCGGTAGGGAAGGCCAAACTCGGCCAGGATGGCGTGCATCTCGGTGTCGTTCTCGCCGGGCATGCCCAGCACGTCCACCACGTGGCCGTAGGGGCCGGCGGCTCCCCGCTCCCAGCCGTCCACGACGGCTGCTACCTTCATGCCCTTGACGCCGCCTTCCGGAACGGGGACGGAGATGTCGTAGGGCATGGTCTTGGAGCTCATGAGCACCCAGGCCTGGTCTCCTACAATGTGCAGGATGCCTACAAACGGCCGGCCCGAGCGCTCCACAATGGCAATGACTTCACCGCTGCGGCGCTTGGCCTGGCCGGTTTTCTCCTGCGTGACGGCTACCCTTACGATATCTCCGTTGAGGGCGCCGCGCGTCTTGGAGGCTTTTACATAGATGTCTTCTTCCTGCCCTTCTACGCGGACAAAGATGAAGCCGTCACGGGACATGAGGGCTTTTCCCTCATACTCGGGAACAATCTTTTTCTTTTTATGGTTTTTCCTGCCTGAACTATATTTTCTTCTGGACATATGACTAGATTAGCGAAATAAGTAAATATAGGAAGTGTGCGATGACACCGGCGCACAGACCGGCGACGGCGTGGGCGCCGATGGCCTTGGAAATGACCTTGCGGTAGCCCATGCTGTCCAGCATGGCGGTGTGCGTGGAGAGGAATCCGCTCCAGCACATGCCGATGGCGGTGAATACGGCCACGGTGTTTCCGTCCAGGAAGCCGGCGGCGTTGAAGGTGGGCAGGAGGCCAAGCGCTGCTCCCACGGCGCCTAGGGCGGTCATGGGGAAGGCGATGAGCTCCATGTGCTCGAAGCCGAAGAGCCACTCGAACACCCAGTGGATTTTCTCCGCCAGCCAGGGAAGGACGGGAACGCCCTGTGAGGACGAGCCGTTGTACACGCCTTCGGGACCGGCGCCGAAGGTGAGCATGATGACGGCGGTGGTGATGATAAGGACGCCGGGGATAATCTGAAGGCCCAGTTCCACACCGTTCTTTCCGCCGTCCAGCACGGCGTTGAGAAAACGCATGAAGATGCCGTCCTGGTTTTCTTCTTCGGGCTGCTCCTCGAAGGATTCACCGGCTGCACTTTCCAGTACGGGGCTGTCCAGCTCGGGATAGGCCTTCAGGCATTTCCGCTGCATGATGCGCGTGGAGATGATGGAACCGCAGAAGGCGCCCGCGAGGCCCACCAGCGCACCGGTAATCTGGACGTAGCCCACCATGGTGATAATGACTACGAATCCCATTCCGAAGGCGGTGCCAAAGTTGGTGAGGGAGATGAGCTGGTACTTCTTGAAGAAGGAGGCGAAGTTGCGGTCCTTGGACAGGGCGATGATGGCCGGGTTGTCGGAGAGGAACGTCATGACGGCACCGAGGGCTGCTACACCGGGAAGGTTGTAGAGGGGCTTCATGAGGGGGCGCAGGATGCGCTCCAAAAGGTTCACTACGCCAAATTCCGACATGAGCTTGGACAGCGCGCCCGTGAGCACGGTGATGCCCATGAGGTAGAACACGGTGTTGAGAAGAAGGTCATGGGCCGTGTTCATGAGGGTTTTGAGCATATTGCTCCCGCCCATCTTGTATCCGAGGAAACAGAAGACGGTGACAAGGAGGGTGAGGAAGACTATGGCTTCGATGGTGGAACGGCGTGTTTTCTCCGATTTCATTTCCTTTGTGGTTGAGTACGCAAAGATAAGCAATTATCGGTACAATTCCCGCAGGACGGAGAGGGACTTTACCTGAATGTTGGTGTCGGTGTGGTAGGACAGGTACTGGAGGAGCTCCTCGCACAGTGCGTTGCGTACGGCTCCGCTGAGGGGGAGAAGGAGCGATTCGCTGAAGCCGGCCGTGGTGAGCGCCTTCATCTGACTCAGATGCTCCCCTGAAAAGGGGGCGATGTCGTCAAAGGTGGGCCGAAAGCCAAGTGCTCCCGCAAGTTCCAGAAGGAACCGGACGGGGAAGTTGGCGAAATCGGCCTCCAGCGCGTTGAGGGTGAGGATGCTGCCCACGCACCAGTCGTACAGGCCGTCTTCGTTAGCGCCGTCCCTTACCGTCCGGAAGAGCACTTCCGAGAGGAACAGCGTCATGGTGTTTTTCTTCAGGTTTCCCCGAATCCCTTCCAGGGCGTCCTTGAGCGTGATGTTTTTCAGGGTCCAGAGCTCGCTCCTGCTGTTTTCCACGACATCGGCCTCCAGGATGTTCAGAGGCAGAAACAAAGTGGTGCCGGTCTTTTTGGCACTGCGTACCAGAAAGCCCCGGCGCCCCCATTCGCGCGACAGCGTGTGTACCACCAGGGCGTTTTCGCCCACTTTGGTGGTGGTGAGCACGATGAACTCTACAGCGTCTCCCGTCATTTTTTCAGGAATTCGGCCATGGCCCTCAGCGCTTTTCCACGATGGGAAATGGCGTTCTTCTCTTTCTCTCCCAGCTGGGCGTTGGTTTTGTCGTAGCCCTGGGGAATGAAGACGGGGTCGTAGCCGAAGCCGCCTTTGCCGGCGCGGGCGGGGGCAATGCTGCCCTCCATGACGCCGTCAAAGAAGTGATGCTGGCCGTCTATGATAAGGGTGACGGAGGTGCGGAAGCGGGCCGTGCGGGTGGCGTGGGCCGTGGTGATGCCGTTGGTGCGGGCCATGGCGGCCTCTTTCTCACGGCGGGCCATCTCCGAGAGGAGCTTGTCAATGTTGGCGTCGGCGTCGTGTGCGGGACCGGCATAGCGTGCGGTCTCTACGCCGGGCGCGCCGCCCAGGATGTCCACTTCCAGGCCGGAGTCGTCTGCGAAGCAGTTGAGGCCGGTCTTTTTATAGATGTAGTCGGCCTTCTGCATGGAGTTGGCCCTTAAGGTGTTGCCGGTTTCGGGGATTTCCTCGGTGATGCCGAGTTCTGCGGGGGTAACGAGCTCAAAACCCTCGCCCAAGATTTCAGCAGCTTCCCGGACCTTTCCGGGGTTGCCCGTTGCAAATACGATCTTCATATAACTCTAAATTTATACCGGCGCAAAGTTACGAAAAAATCCAATAATAAAAAAATTTATTAACTACATTGTGCGGCCGATAAGGCTGTGGGCGAAATCTTTAAGCGCCTGATGGCCACTGGCATCCATTCCGGCGTCGGTTCCCTTGAAGACGGCGCGCGTGGAGAGGTCTCCAATAGCTTTCCGGGCGGCATCGGCAATTCCCACCGAGTCATAGATGGCCTTGACGCGGGCAATCTTTGCGCTCTTTTCCTCCTCGGTGACGGCGGGGGTGGCCAGGGCTTCTTCCAGCCCATCCGCGCCCATTTCCTGGGCTTTTACGGTGAGCCAGCTCTTCTTGCCGTTGAGGATGTCTCCTCCGATGGGCTTTCCAAACACTTTCTGGTCTCCGTAGGCGTCCAGGTAGTCATCGGCCACCTGGAAGGCCAGTCCCAGGTAATAGCCAAAGTCGTAGAAGCATTCCTGGCTCCATTTGTCGGCCCCCCCGATGAGGGCGCCCATCTGGGCCGAGCAGGCCAGCAGCACGCCGGTCTTGAGCCCGATCATCTGCATGTACTCGTTCATGGAGACGTGGCTGCGCTTTTCGAAGTCCATGTCCAGCTGCTGGCCGTCACACACTTCCGAGGCTGTTTTGGAGAAAAGTTCCAGGACTTCCGGCAGTACGGCGGCAGGAGCCTTGGCAATGCGTTTGTAGGCATCGATGCACATGACGTCTCCGCTGAGGATGGCGGTGTCCTCGTTCCATTTCTTCCAGACGGTGTCGTGGCCGCGGCGAAGAGGGCTGCGGTCCATGATGTCGTCGTGGATGAGGGTGAAGGTGTGGAACACTTCCAAACCGGCGGCGGGCTCCAGAATCTGGGGCGTGAGCTCGCTCTGGTAAATGCCGTAAGTGGTGAGGCACAGCCGGGGACGGATGCGTTTGCCGCCAATGGAGATCATGTACCGGAGAGGGTCGTAGAGGCCTTCAGGGGTGGGCTGGAACTGAATAGTTGCGAAAAGGTCCTTCAGGGCCTCGTCCAGGGTGTGCTCAGGAATCATGGTAAAACGTTTAGTTTACAAAGATACGAAAAAGTGCTAACTTTGCGGCCATGATAAGAAAGGAACTGGAGATAATGGCGCCGGCCGGCAATTTCGGATGCCTCATGGCCGCCATCGAAGGAGGGGCCGACTCCGTGTATTTCGGCATCGGCCATCTCAATATGCGGTCGCACTCGGCCAACAATTTTTCCAAGGAAGACCTCCCGGAGATTCTTCGCATTTGCCGTGCCTATGGCATCAAGGCCTACATGACCCTCAACATCACCCTGTATGGAGAGGAGCTTGCGGAAGCCTATGCCACCCTGGATGCCGCCAAGGCTGCCGGCGTGGATGCCATCATCGCCTCCGACATGGCGTGCATTCTCTATTGCCGGAAAATCGGCCTGGAGGTGCATATCTCCACGCAGCTGAGCATCTCCAACCTCGAGGCCCTTCGCTTCTATGCGCAGTGGGCCGATGTGGTGGTGCTGGCCCGGGAACTGAGCCTGGAGCAGGTGAAGGTTATCTACGAGGGCATTCAGCGGGAACAGATCAAAGGCCCATCCGGGGAGCTCGTCCGCATTGAGATGTTCGCGCACGGTGCCTTCTGCATGGCGGTTTCGGGCAAATGCTACCTGTCGCTGTCGGCCTATGGCGAAAGCGCCAACCGGGGCAACTGCCTGCAGGCCTGCCGCCGCGGCTATCTCCTCACCGACTACGAGACCGGAGATGCCATCCACGTGGACAACAAATACCTCATGTCCCCGAAGGACCTCTGCACCATCGAATTCCTGGACAAGTTCGTGGAAGCCGGCGTGAAGGTGTTCAAGATTGAGGGCCGTGCCCGCAGCGCCGACTACGTGAAGACGGTGGCCGGATGCTACCGGGAAGCGGCCGATGCCGTGGCCGATGGTACCTTCACGGCCGCCTTGGGCGCCTCCATGAAGGACCGCCTTTCCACGGTGTTCAACCGCGGTTTCTGGGATGGTTACTACCTGGGAACCAAGATGGGAGAGTGGAGCGCCAAGTATGGCAGCAGCGCCACCCGCACCAAGGTGTATGTGGGGCCTGTCACCAACTGGTTTGCCCGGCTGGGCGTAGCCGAGATCCAGGTAGACGCCACGCCGCTCCATAAGGGAGACCGCCTCCTTTTCATCGGCAACAAGACCGGCATGCTGGAAATGACGCTGGAAGACCTCCGTGTAGACTATGAGCCGGCCTCTGTGGCCCCGCAGGGCATCCGCTGCTCGGTGGCCGTTCCGCTAACCGCCATGCCCGAGGATAAAGTCTCTCCCGATGCCCCCGGAGAGCGCATTCACCCCCGCAAGGGAGACAAGGTGTATATTTGGAAAGACGTTTTGGTCTAATATGCATTAGCACATTTTTTGTACCTTTGCCCTGTTATGAAACGATTCTTTGTTGCAGTGGCCGCCCTGGCGGTCACTTTGAGCGCCTCGGCGCAGTCAAAAAGCTTTACCCTGGGCAAGTGGGTGGAGGTTGAAAATGCCATTTTGAAAGAACTCAACCGTTCCTATGTGGACTCCCTGGAGGTGGGACGCATTGAGCGGGCCGGCGTGAATGCCAAACTGGAGGCGCTGGATCCCTATACCGTCTATGTGCCGGAGGAAGAGCAGGAAGATTTCCAGATGATGCTGAGTAACACCTACGGAGGTATTGGCGCCATTATCTATAAACCGGACGTGAACGGGAACGTCATCATCAACGAGCCCTATGCCGGTTCGCCGGCTGCCAAGGCAGGGCTTCACTGCGGAGACGAGATCGAGGCTATTGACGGCGTTACCACCCACGGCCTCACCAGCCAGCAGAGCAGTGACCGCATGCGGGGAAAACCCGGCACCCAGGTGGTGTTCCGTGTGAAAAAGCTGCGGGGAGAGACCATTGACGTTCCGGTAACGCGCGAACGCATTGTGCTGCCTTCCCTCTCTTATGTGGGCATGCTCAATGAGAAGGACGGCTACATCCTTCTGGATAAGTTCACCGACGGCGTGGGCCAGGGCATCCGGGATGCCTATCACACCCTTAAGGCCCAGGGCATGCAGCGCCTGGTGCTGGACCTTCGCGGCAACGGCGGCGGCCTTATGAATGAGGCCGTGAACATTGTTTCGCTCTTTGTCCCCAAGGGTTCGGTCGTGGTAAGTGCCAAGGGCCGGGCCGCAGGATCGGCCGCCACGTATAAGACCACCACAGACCCGGTAGATACCGAGATTCCCATCCTGGTGCTGGTAGACAGCGGCAGTGCCTCGGCCAGTGAGATTGTCTCCGGCGCCCTGCAGGACTACGACCGCGCCACCATTGCCGGTACGCGCACCTTTGGAAAGGGTCTGGTGCAGAGCATCCGTCCGCTGCCCTACAATGGCCAGCTCAAGGTGACTACCGCCAAATACTATACGCCTTCCGGGCGCTGTGTACAGGCCATCGACTACAGCCACCGCAACGAGGACGGCAGTGTGGGACACATCCCCGACTCCCTCACCCACAGCTTCACAACGGCGCACGGACGTACGGTGAAGGACGGCGGCGGCATTACCCCGGATTTTGAAGTGAAGGCTCACCGCTACTCCCGCCTCACCTATTCGCTGGTGTACAGCGGGATTGTGGAGCAGTATGCGCTGGAGTTCGTGCGCAGGCATGCCTCCATCCCCGCCGTGGATGATTTCCACTTTGACGAGTACGAGGACTTCATTGCTTACGCCAGGGATAAGGAGTTTGACTATCGTTCATCGGCCCGGGCCCTCTTTGACGAGATGAAAAAGAGCCTGGAGGAAGACGGCCTCACCGAGGCCATGGGCGCAGAACTGGATGCCCTTGCGAAATCGCTGGATATGGACAAGGAAACCTTCCTCCGCCTCAAGAAAGACGAAATCATTCCCTTTATCGAAGAAGAGATTGTGGTACGCTACTACTTCCAGGAAGCCGGCGTAAAGGTGCGAATCCGTTACGACGAGCAGCTTGCCAAGGCGTTGGAGGTGCCGGCTATCACTTATTGATATAAGCAATAACGCGAAAAACCCGGAAAAACGTGTTATACGTCCCTTCGAGGGGGAGGCAATAACGCACTTTTCCGGGTTTTTCGCGTTATACGTCGTGGAAAGGAGGCCGATGTTACAGGGTGAGGGCGCCGCCGCGGTAGAATTCTACCAGGCGGGTCTGGAACATGTATTCGTAGGTGGCTTGAACGGCGTCGGACTGGGCTTTCACCAGGCGGTTTCGGCTTTCGTTGAACTCGGTGAGGGTGGCTTTTCCATTTTCATACTTGCCCTGCATGAGTACGAAGGCATCCAGGGCGGCATCGGCGGCCGTATGGGAGGCTTCCCACTTGGCGCGGGCGGTTACGGCTCCGTTCCAGGCCTGCTGGATTTCCTTGTAGAGCGTTTGCTCGGCACGGCGCAGCTGGAGTGCCTGGTTGCTCTGCTGCAGGCGGGCGCTGCGAACCTGGTTGCGGGTAGAGAACTTATTGAAGATGGGGATGCTCAGGGACAGGCCCACGTACTGGCTGAAGTTGTTGCTCAGCTGGTTCCAGAAGCCCTGGGTGCCAAAGGACGTGTAGTAGTTGGTGCCCATGCCTCCGCTCAGCGAGAGCGAGGGGGAGTATGCGGCCTTGGCAATCTGGAGCTGCCTGGCAGCACCCTGGAGGCGAATATGCTCGGCCTGAATCTCCGGGCGGATGCCCAGGGCATCGGCATAGATGTCGTCGGGATGGCCGATGACCACCTCTTCGAGCGATACCTCGGGACGCACCACCGAGAAGCTTTCCCAATCGGGAAGTTCCAGCAGCTGGGCCAGCGTGAGCAGGGAAGTGCGCACGTTGTTCTGTGCCTGGATGACGGTCACCTGGCTCTGGGCGAAGGAGGCCTTCTGCTGGGAGAGTTCGGCCGATGATGCGCGGCCGGTGGCGAAGAGGCCTTCCAGGCGGGCGACCTGCAGGGAATCGATGGCGAGCTGCTCGCGGGCGACATCGGCTATCTCGTAATTATAGAGGATCTGGACATAGGCCTGCGCTACCTGCACGCGGATGTCGTTGCGGGCTTTTTCCAGGTCGGCGGTGGCGGCCTCCAGGTTGAGGGCGGCCAGCTGTATGCGGCGGGGAGTGGCCAGTCCGTCGAACAGGTTCATGCTGGCACCCAGGTTGAAGCTGGTGCTGGAGGTATTGCCGCTCTCGTAGGTGTTGTTGCCGCCCAGGCCGCGGCCGAAGCTCCAGTTCTGGCTGGCCGATGCGTTCACGGACGGAAGCCAGGACATGTCGGCGGTGTTTTTCTCAATCTCCCGGCCTTCTACGCTGGCTGCCTGTGCGGCTATGGTGAGATTGTGCGCAAGGGCCCACTCCGTGCACTCCTGGAGGGTCCAGGGGTGGTCGAGGCTGGGCTCCTCCTGCGGCGTCTGCAGGAGGGCAAGGGCTATGAATAAGGCTTTCATGGCTTACTTGGTGTTAGTGATAATCTGGGGACCGCGTACTTTTTCACCGGCGGCGAGGCCGCTGCGCACTTCGATGTTCACGCCGTCGGAGAGGCCGGTCTCAACCGGGCGTTTGTTCCAGGTTTCTCCGTCCATGACATAGACAAAGGTGCTGTCACCTTCCCACTGGATGGCACTCTCGGCGACGGTCACTACGTCGTGGGCCTCCTGGAGTACAATCTCGGCGTTGGCGCTGTAGCCGCTGCGGATGGTAATGCCGGCGGGAATCTTCACGGAAGCCTTGATCTCGAACAGGTTGGTTCCGCCCGACTCGGTGGCCTTGGGGGCGATGTATTCGAGGGCCGCGTCAAAGTGCACGTCCTGCAGGGCACCTACGCTGATGCGCACGGGAAGGCCCACGTGGAGGCGTCCCACCTCGGTCTCGTCAATGTTGCCGTCAAAGATGAGGTCGTCCATGTTGGCCACGGTGGCGATGGTGGTTCCGTCGTTGAAGGTGTTGGACATGGTGACGGAGTTACCTACCTTCACCGGAATATCCAGGATGAGGCCGGAGATGGTGGAACGCACCAGGGTGGTACTTCCGCTCTTGTTGGAGGACGATACGCCGTCGCGCACGATTTCCAGGGTTTCCTGGGAGACGGCTTTCTCTTCCTTTGCCTGCTGCAGGGCCTGGCTCACTTTCTCGAATTCCTCGGCACTTACGAGTTTCTGGTCGTAGAGGGCCTTTTCGCGGTCGTAGTTGATCTGGGCCTGCTTGAGGTTCATTTCGGAAAGGCGCAGCCGGCTCTGGGCGCTGGAGAGGGAACTCATGTCGGGGATGACCTTGAGTTTGGCGATGACCTCGTTCTGCTGCACGGTCTCGCCGGCTTTCTTGTAGAGTTCGGCCACGATGCCGTTGATCTGCGGCTTCACGTTCACCTCGTCGCGGGGCTGGATCTTGCCCGTGACCACGGTGCTCTTGGAGATGCTGCCGGTCTCGGGGACCAGCTCCTGATACTGGATTTCCTTGGGCTGGGACCGGCGGAAAAGGTAAGCGAAGGTGCCGATGAAAACGGCTGCAATCGCAAGGATCATCAAAATTTTACCAAACTTTTTCATATCTGTAATTTGTTTTTATTCGTCTCTCATGGCATCTACGGGTTTAATCTGCATGGCGCGGGAGGCAGGCATGAGGCCGGCCACGACGCCGAGTACAGTCAGGAGCGATGCCGCCAGCATGGCTGTTCCGAAGGGTACCTGGAAGGCTGCCTTGAGAATGCCGTCTTCGGTCATTCCCATCTCCACGCCGGCCAGGATGAGTACGCTCAGGACAATGCCTCCCATGCCGGCCACCAGCGTGAGCACAATGCTCTCGGAGATAATCTGTCCCAGAATCTGGCGGGGCGTGGCGCCAATAGCGCGGCGGATGCCAATCTCGGTGGTGCGCTCCTTCACGCTTACCATCATGATATTGGATACGCCGATGACACCGGCGAGCAGCGTTCCCAGGCCGATGAGCCAGACCAGGAAGTTGATGCCCTTGAACAGGTTGTCCACAATGCCGAAGATGAGCTGGGTGTTGAGGAGGAACAGGGCCTGCTCGTCCGTGGGGTCAAAGTAGTGGGCCCGGGCCAGGATCTCCCGGACGCGCGGGGTGAGGTCGCTCATGGTGTAGCCCGGCTTGGCCGTGAAGCACAGGAGCTGGATGTTATTTCCCAGGTTATAGGCCTTGATGGCCTGGGTGAGGGGAATGGTCACGAGGTCTGAGTTGCTGCCATTGATCTGGACGCCGCCTCCTTCTCTCCAGTCCACGCCGATGACACTATAGTAGGAACCGGAGATGCAGATGCGTTTGCCGCAGGGATCTCCGCCTTCGGGGAAAAGGTCGGCGTACACTTTCTTTCCCAGTACGCACACTTTCCGCTCCTGGGCGACATCGGCCTCGTTGAGGTATCGGCCATACATCATCTGGGGTGTCTCGATATTCACGTAATCGGCCCGCGCCCCGCGCACGACGGCTTCCGAGCAGGAGTTTTCGTCGCGGGTGACGCTCTTGCCCCACAGGCCTACGGTGGGGGTGACGGTCTCCAGTTCCGGCATCAGGTTCCGCAGGCGGTCTACGTCGGAATAGGTCATCTCCCAGGTGCGCCCCTTCTTGAAGCCCTTGAACGGCTTGGAGGTAGAGTTGGAGAAAGCGATGCAGGTATTCTGTGCAAAGCCTTCGAAATTCTTGTTCAGGAGGTCTTTGAGTCCCTGGCTGCCGCCGGTCAGGAGCATCAGCATGAAGATGCCCCAGAACACGCCGAAGCCGGTGAGGATGCTGCGGCTCTTGTTGCGCAGGATGCTGTCCAGAATTTCCCGGAACGTATCTGTATCAAACCACTTTTTCATCAGTCTGCTCTCAGGGCTTCAATGGGTTTTACACGGGAGGCTTTCCAGGCGGGGATGGCCCCGGCGAGGGTGCCGGCAATAATCAGAAGGAGGGTGGCTTCGAGAGCTACGTCCAGTCCTACAGTGGGGTTCACCAGCATGTGGATTTCTTCCATGCCGATGTTCACGCCGCTCTGTCCTACGGTTTTATCCAGGATTTGGCAGGCTACCATCCCCAGGAACATGCCCACGTAGCCGAAGAGGGCCGTGATGGCAATGCTCTCGGCGATGATGAGCCTGAGGATGGCTCCGGGCCGGGCGCCGATGGCCTTGCGGATGCCGAACTCGTGGGTGCGCTCCTTCACGGTGATGAGCATGATGTTGGAAATGCCCACGATGCCGCTCACCAGGGTAAGGAGGCCCAGAATCCAGAGGGCGATGTTGAGGATGCGGTTGCCCTCGCTCATCTGCAGGTTGCGGGTGTAGCCGTTGTTGATCCAGAGGCCGCGGCTATCGTCGGGAGCAATGTCGTGGTTGCGTTTGAGGACGCTGGTGTAGGCGTCTTCGAAGTCCTGGTGCTCCTGGAGGGTAGTGGGCCCGTCTACAGTGAAGGAAATGTTGTCAATCTTGTCGGAATGGTCGTAAATTCCCTTGTAGGTGGTGTAGGGGATATAGCTGCCGCGGCGGAAGTCGCTTTCGTCCGTGTGGTAGATGCCCACTACGCGGTAGGCGATTTTTCCGGCTGCAATCCAGGCGCCCAGGACGGCATCGGGGTTGCCGGGAATGAGCTCCCGGGCATGGGAACTGGCGATGACAATCACCTTGCGGCGCTGCTCCAGGTCTTCCCGGTTGATGAAGCGGCCGGTGCTCATCTGGATTTTGTTATGCTCCTGGTAACCGGGCATGACGCCCCGGAGCCATCCGTTCGCGGTTTTGTCTCCCAGGGCCAGATCGGCGGAGGTGGAACCGGTGGAAACGCTGACATCTCCGATGATGCCTTCCCACGTCGGTCCGTCCGTATAGTCCACGTCTTTCTGGTCCAGTTCGATGATGCGGTTTTCCTTATATCCCTTGTAGGGTTTGGAGGTACGCCAGCCTTCGACTTCGATGCTTTGTGAAATGTAGTTCCGCATGTTTCCCGCGAAGGAATTCATGAGGCCGTTTCCGGCGCCGAGGAGGGTCACCAGGAGGAATATGCCCCAGCTCACCGCAAAGCCCGTAAGGGCCGTGCGGAGCTTGTTGTTCCTCAGGGAACTGGCTATCTCGTGAATGATCTCGATTCTCATTACTTCATGAGGGGACCGCCCCAGGCGTCGTGGTGCGTGTTTTCTTCAATCTGGCCGATGACGCCGTCCTTGATGTGGATAATTTTGTCGGTTTCGTTGGCAACGCCGCTCTCGTGGGTGACCACAATGATGGTGATGCCTTCTTCTTCGTTGAGTTTTTTGAGAAGCTGCATGACCTCCACGCTGGTTTTGGAATCCAGGGCGCCGGTGGGTTCATCGGCCAGGATAATCTGCGGGCTGGTGATGAGGGCGCGGGCAATGGCGACGCGCTGCTTCTGGCCGCCGCTCATTTCGTTGGGGAAGTGGGTTGCCCAGGGGGTGAGGCCCAGTTTCTCCAGATACTCCATGGCCATCTCGTGGCGCTTCCGGCGGGGAACACCTTGATAATATAGAGGCAGTTCCACGTTCTCCACGGCCGTTTTGAAGCTGATGAGGTTGAAGCTCTGGAAGATGAAGCCGATCATGTGGTTGCGGTAATCGGCCGCCTGCTTCTCCGAGAGGTCCTTGATGAGCGTACCGCCCAGGGTGTATGTGCCGGTGTCGTAATTGTCCAGAATGCCCAGGATGTTCAGGAGTGTACTCTTGCCCGATCCCGAAGCCCCCATGATGGACACGAACTCCCCCTTTTCAATGTTGAGGTTGATGCCCTTGAGCACATGCAGCGGCTGCCCGTTGTTGTACGTCTTGTTAATGTCTTTAAGTTCGATGAGCGCCATTTGTTCGCTGTATTAGTATCCTATTACACTGCAAATATAGAACAGTTTTTTCTAACGGCCAAATCTTTTTTCAAATATTTTGCCGTTTTTGTCCAATTCCCCCCCGCCCTTCCCCAAAACTTGGCATTTTTGCCGTTTTTGCTAAGTTTCACCCGGCACTCAGTCCGATTTCACCCGCGTGGTTGGCGTTTCAAAATAAAATACTTAATTTAGCGGTCTCAAATAAACAGACCTTAAGAAGTATTATGGCAGATTCTATCAAAACTACCCTCCGCGATTCGGCCGCGATGCGCTGGACAGCCCTGCTGCTCCTGGCCCTGGCCATGTTCTGCAGTTACATCTTCATGGACATCCTGTCTCCCATCAAGGACCTGATGCAGGAGACCCGCGGGTGGGATTCTACCGCTTTCGGCACCATGCAGGGCTCGGAAGTGTTCCTGAACGTGTTTGTATTCTTCCTCATCTTCGCCGGTATTATCCTGGACAAGATGGGCGTCCGCTTCACGGCCGTGCTCAGCGCCGGCGTCATGCTGGTGGGCGCCATCATCAAGTGGTTTGCCGTGAGCGACGCCTTCATGGGAAGCGGTCTTGAAACATGGTTCAACAACAACCTTAATTATATCCCGCTGTTTGACGAGCTGGGCGTATCACCGTTCTACCGCGGCATGCCGGCATCGGCCAAACTGGCGGCCTGCGGCTTCATGATCTTCGGCTGCGGCTGCGAGATGGCCGGCATTACGGTGAGCCGTGGAATTGTGAAGTGGTTCAAGGGCCGTGAGATGGCACTTGCCATGGGCTCCGAGATGGCCCTGGCCCGTCTGGGCGTTGCCACCTGCATGATCTTCAGCCCCTTCTTCGCCAAGCTGGGCGGCAGCGTGGACGTGTCCCGCAGCGTGGCCTTCGGCGTGGTGCTCCTGTGCATCGCCCTCATCATGACCATCGTCTACTTCTTCATGGACAAGAAACTGGACGAGCAAACCGGTGAGGCCGAGGAAAAAGACGATCCTTTCAAGGTGAGCGACATCGGCAAAATCCTCGCCGACGGCGGCTTCTGGATTGTGGCCCTTCTGTGCGTGCTGTACTACAGCGCTATCTTCCCCTTCCAGAAGTATGCTGTGAACATGCTCCAGTGCAACCTTACGCTCGTTGAGCCGGGTGCCGATTCTTTCTGGGCCTCCTCCAGCGTCACCATTATCCAGTATGTGATTATGCTGGTTGTGGCCGCAGCCGGTTTCGCCAGCAACTTCCAGAAGAAGAAGTCCAACCAGTACCTCTTCCTGGGCATCTCCATCGTCTCTCTCATCGCCTACTGCTATATGGGCTACATGCGCCAGAGCGCAGAATCCATCTTCGCCGTGTTCCCGCTGCTGGCCGTGCTCATCACTCCCATCCTGGGCAACTACCTGGACCGCAAGGGTAAGGGTGCCTCCATGCTCGTTTTGGGAGCCATCCTCCTCATTGCCTGCCACCTCACTTTTGCCTTCGTACTGCCCCTGTTCAAGGGCAATACCATTGGCGGTGCCATCGTGGCCTATACCACCATCCTTGTACTGGGCGCCAGCTTCTCGCTGGTCCCCGCCGCCCTGTGGCCTTCCGTTCCCAAGCTGGTGGACGCCAAGGTCATCGGCAGTGCCTATGCCCTTATCTTCTGGATCCAGAACATTGGCCTGTGGCTGTTCCCGCTCCTCATCGGCAAAGTGCTTGACAAGACCAACCCCGGCGTTACGGATCCCACCCAGTTCAACTACACCGCTCCGCTGGTGATGCTGGCCTGCCTGGGCGTAGCCGCCCTCATGCTGGGTCTTGTGCTCAAAGTGGTAGACCGCAAGAAGAACCTGGGTCTGGAACTTCCCAACATCCAGGAGTAGCATGGCGGCCACTACACAGCAGAAATTCTACAGGTCAGCAGCTTGGTTGGTGCTGGCCTGTTTGGTAGTACCCATGTTCGCATCGTACTACTTCGACGACATGTTCTCCAGCATCTCGTACCTGTTCGAAGATGCTTCCCTCACCCAGCTGGGCTGGGATGCGGCCGGTTATGGCCTGTATGCCAGCGGGTACAGCGTGCTGTGCGTGTTTGGCGGCCTCGTCATCGGCGGCATTCTCCTGGACAAATGGGGCGTCCGCTTCTCCGGCAGCCTGTTCGTGGGCATGATGGCCGGCGGGGCCGGAATGGTGCTGTGGGCCCTTCTGAGCGGGTCATCGGCTTCCCTCACCCTGGCCTACGTGGGCGTGATGCTCTTCGGCCTGGGCAGTGAGATTGCCGGAACCGCCGTCACGCGAAGCATCGCCCGTTGGTTCAAAGGCGGGCCGATGGCTTTCGCCATGGGCGTCCAGCTGGCTATCGCCAGGCTGGGCACCGCCTTCGCGCTGGTGCTCTCGCCGAGGCTCGTTCAGGAGCAGGCCGGTCATGTGTACACGCTGGCCGAGACCGCCCGTCCCGCCATGGTGGGCATGGGCCTGATGGCGCTGGGCCTTATCCTGTGGGCCGTGTTTGTGGCCCTCGATGCATCGGCTGGCAAACAGCGCCACGAGGAGCGCGAAACCCTGAAGACCAAGACCCCCGACAGCGCTTCCGAACCGGCCGGTTCCCCCGAGGACGAGTTCCGTTTTTCGGACGTGCTCAAAGTGCTGGGAAACCGCAATTTCTGGCTGCTGGGGCTGCTGTGCGTCCTGTTCTACAGCAGTGTCATCGCTTTCAAGAAGTTTGCGGGCGCCATCCTCATTCCCCGTTTTGACATCCCCGCCCAGACGGCCGGCTGGATGATTTCCATGCTGCCGTTCTCCACGGTGATCTTTGCGCCGCTCTTTGGTATCCTCGTTGACAAGGTGGGTCATGGTACTCGCTGGATGCTGGTGGGCGCCGTTCTGGCCCTGGTGGCACATGCCCTCCTGGCCTTTGCCCCCGCCGGCGTGCCGTTCTGGGGCTACCTGGCCATGGTGCTGCTGGGCTTTGGCTACTCGCTGGTTCCCGCCGCCCTTTGGCCTTCTGTTCCTAAGATTGTTCCGGACAAGGTACTGGGCACCACGTATGCGCTTATCAACTGGGTGCAGAACCTGGGTCTTCTCAGCTTCAAGTGGCTCTCCGGCGTTATCCTGGGAACCGGTGCAGAGGGTCCTGTCCATGTTGAGATGATGTTCAGCGCCCTGTGTGTCCTGGCCGTAGCCGTAGCGGTAGTATTCCGCCGTACGTCGGCCCGTCATCCCGAATTACAATTAGATAAAGCCAACCGATGATCGTTCTTGTTACAGGTGCCAGCAGTGGCATCGGGTATTCTTCGGCCATCAGACTGGCCGGTAAAGGGCATAAGGTGTACGCCGCCGCCCGACGCATGGAGCGGATGGAGCCCCTGCGCGAATACGGGATCGTACCCGTTTCGCTGGACGTTACATCCGAGGAATCCATGAAAGCATGCATCGACGGCATCCTCTCCGCCGAAGGCCGCATTGACGTGCTGGTGAACAACGCCGGCTTCGGTTACTTCGGCGCCATCGAGAATGTGAAGATGGAGGAGGCCCGCCGCCAGCTGGAGGTAAACGTGTTTGGCCTGGCCCGGCTTACGCAGCTGGTACTGCCCTCCATGCGCGAACACGGCTTTGGCCGCATTGTGAATGTGGGCTCCGTCGCCGGCCGCATTGTACTGCCCTTCGGCGGCTGGTACCACGTGTCCAAGTACGCGGTAGAGGCGCTCTCGGATGCACTCCGTATTGAAGTGAAGCCTTTTGGTATCGATGTCGTCCTCATCGAACCCGGCGGAATTGGCACCGAGTGGGGCCACATTGCAGCCGATCACCTGGAGGAATCGTGTGCAGGCACGCCCTATGCGGCATCGGCCCAGAAAGAAGCACGCTTGATGCACTTCGCCTACTCCGGCCACTATCTGGCCGGGCCGGACGTAGTGTCGCGTGCCATCGGCCGGGCCGTAAACGCCCGCCATCCCCGCCACCGCTACCATCCGGGTTCCGGCTCCTACTTCCTGCTGTGGCTCCACGCCCTTCTTCCTGCCCGCTGGTGGGATGCCATCATGCGTGTGGCCGTAAAAGCATAGGGTACCTAACAGATTGCCAGCGCCAAATTGGACATTCTTCGTGGGTTTTGTCCAGTTTGGCGCTGAGTCGTTTTCTGAAACTTGGCAAAAATGGCAAAAATGCCAAGTTTCGGGGAAGGCCGTCGGTGAAACTTAGCAAAAACGGCAAAAATGCCAAGTTTGACGGAAGGCAGTCGGTGAAACTTAGCAAAAATGGCAAAAATGCTAAGTTTGGGAAGAGGTTAACGGAGTTCTTTGGAGGAGAGCAGTTGACGGATGACCTTCTCCTTTATATAAATGGTGGTGGAGATTTGATAGGAATCCCACCCCAGTTCGCGGTGAAGGATAACGGCGAGTTTCGCTTTTTCATCATCTGAGAGCACTTTGAGGGAGCGGCCGTCAAAGCGCTTGTCCAGGACCTGGGTTAGTATGCTTTCCATTTCGGTCTTGTTGAAAGAGGACAGCTCTCCCAGGCGCCGCGCAATCTGGAACTGAACCTCAAAGTCTTTGACCAGGGCGGTCTGGAGGTCCTTGGGGGATGGAAACAACTGATGGACAAGGGATGTGTCTACAAAGCTATAAGGGTTGAGACCCAGATACGGATGAAATCGCCAGCTTTCCGGTATATCATCCCAACCTCCTATCCTCCTTGCGAGTTCCCTCTTAGAGAGTTTGAATGAACAATCGCAGCCAAGTAGTGCCTGCCACCCTTTTGAATAGTACATCCATCCGGAATCCCACAGATAGGAGCCAACCATACCAAGCCCCTTTTCCAAGGCATTCCTTAGAATGTAGATAATCTCTGTCTTCATTTTATCAGGCGTATCCACCGGCTCCAGGTTGAATCCGTAGTCCTCCGGTAATGGCTCCCGACCCGATCGTTTCATCATGGCCGACAGTTTCCTCTTCAGGAAATCGAAGGCCTGTACACAATCGGCCCCAGTCCCGCTAAGAGCCAGATGGATATGGTTGGGCATGAGCGAATACGCATAGATCTTAATGTTAAACTGAACGGAAATGAGTCCCAGCAGAATATTGCCGGTAGCGTAATCGGATGCATCTGCAAAGATATCCCGGCCCGACAGCCCGTCCGTACTTAAGTGGTAGTAACCCTTTCCCCACGAGCGATATGTTTCTCTTTTGTCCATGATGCAAAGTTCGAAACACTTATCCGTTTCTTCAAAAATGAAACGGATAATCGTAAAAAAAGGCATTACGGGGTATTCAGTGGCCGATTGCTACAAAAACGGAATGCGATTTCAGGGGCGAAAATCGGCAAAAATGCCAGATTCCCAACAGGGCAAGTCCGCCAAACTTGGCATTTTTGCCAAAAATGCCAAGTTTCTGGGAAGGCCGTCGGTGAAACTTGGCAAAAATGGCAAAAATGCTAAGTTTGACGGTTGCGCGAAAAATGCTTACCTTTGTACTCTATGTACGAACTGCTGGAAACCGTCAATAGTCCCGAGGACCTGAAAGGCCTCTCCATGCCGCAGCTTAAGCAGCTGTGCGCGGAACTTCGCCAGTATATGGTGGAGTGCTGCGCCGTGAACCCGGGACATCTGGGCTCCAGCCTGGGTGCCGTGGAACTGATTGTGGCGCTGCATACCATCTTCAATACCCCTGAGGACAAGATTGTGTTTGACGTGGGCCATCAGGCCTATGCCCACAAAATCCTCACCGGGCGGCGGGAAGCCTTCAAGTCCAACCGTAAAAAGGATGGCATCAGCGGTTTCCCCAGACGCAGTGAAAGCCCTTACGACGCCTTTGGGGTAGGGCACTCGTCCACCTCCATATCGGCCGCACTGGGCTTTGCCGAGGCCGCGCGTCTGACCGGCAGCACAGACAAGGCCGTAGCCGTTATCGGAGACGGCGCCCTCACCGGCGGCCTGGCCTGGGAAGGCCTCAACAATGCCGGCTCCTCCAAGGCCGACATCCTCATCATCCTCAACGACAACAACATCTCCATCGACCAGAACACCGGTGGCGTTCATAACTACCTTCTCAATCTCACCACCCATCCTTTCTACAACCGTCTCAAGAACAGGGTGTGGAACGCCATGGGTGAGGGAAAAATCCGTGACTGGATCCAGAAGAGAGTAATCGACACCAAGTCCAACCTGGTCCGTTCCAGCGGCGGCGCCGTTTTTGAGGCGCTGGGGTTCCGCTATTTCGGCCCCATCGACGGCAACGACCTGGAACAGATGACCGCCACGCTGGAGCGCATCAAGAACCTCCATGGCCCGCGTCTTCTGCACATCCACACCCGCAAAGGCTGCGGTTACGCTCCTGCCGAGGCCAATCCCACCGTGTGGCATGCCCCCGGCTGTTTCAATCCCGAAACCGGAGAGCGCATCAAGACCACCTACGCCGCCCAGCGCTACCAGGACGTCTTTGGTGAAGTGCTCAAAGAACTGGCCCAGCAGGACCCCAAAGTAGTGGGGGTCACCCCTGCCATGGCCAGCGGCTGCGGCATGACTGCCTTTGCCGCCGCCTTCCCCAAGCGTTTCTTTGACGTGGGAATCGAGGAAGGCCATGCCGTTACGTTCTCGGCCGGCCTTGCCGCCGCCGGGCTCAAACCCTACTGCAACATCTATTCATCCTTTTCCCAGCGCGCCTACGACAACATTATCCACGACGTAGCCCTGCAGGGCCTGCCCGTGGTCTTCTGCTTTGACCGCGCCGGCCTGGTAGGGGAGGACGGCGCCACCCACCACGGCTGCTTTGACATGGCTGCCTACCGCAGCATCCCTGGCGTCACCGTGGCCGCCCCGCGTAACGAGACAGAACTCAAACGCCTCATGTACACCGGCCTTTCCCTGGAAGGCGGTCCCCTCATCATCCGCTACCCCCGCGGAATCGGCGAAGGCACCGACTGGAAAAACGCCCCCTTCGAGGCCATCCCCATCGGCCGGGGAGAGAAATTAAAGGATGGGGCCGATGTCGCTATCCTCGGCGTCGGACCGGTGGTGAACCGTGCGCTGGAAGCGGCCAATAAATGCCCGGAAAAATCCGTCGCTGTGTACGACATGCGCTTTGTAAAGCCGCTGGATGAGGAAATCCTCAAGGAAGTCTCCCGCTGCAAGCGCATCATTACCGTGGAGGACGGCGTCCTCAAGGGCGGCCTTTTCGGCGCGGTGAGCGAGTATTTTTCCGGGCAGGCCGATGCTCCTATTATAAAAGGTGCAGGCATCCCCGACGTCTTCATCCACCAGGATACCCAGAAAGCCCAGCGCGCCCTCTGCGGGCTGGACACGGAGTCCATCTGCGAACTTATCAAAGAAACGTTGAAAAATATTTAAAAAAGTTTTGCGGATTCAAAAAAAGTTCATACCTTTGCAGTCCTTTCAGCAGGTGAAGGATTCACAGAGCGCCGATATAGCTCAGTTGGCCAGAGCACGTGATTTGTAATCTCGGGGTCGTGGGTTCGAATCCCTCTATCGGCTCAAAGGAGCTTTGAAATATTGAAAAGCAATTTGGGAGGTTCGCATAGTGGCAATTGCGGCGGACTGTAAATCCGCTCCCTCAGGGTTCGGTGGTTCGAGTCCACCACCTCCCACAAAACTATTTCAAGCGGAAGTAGCTCAGTTGGTAGAGCATCAGCCTTCCAAGCTGAGGGTCGCGAGTTCGAACCTCGTTTTCCGCTCCAAAACATAAGATAAGCCGGTGTAGCTCAGGGGTAGAGCGCATCCTTGGTAAGGATGAGGTCATGAGTTCAATTCCCATCACCGGCTCTTTTTTTGGGTTTATGCCCTTTTGAAAGCAACAATTGTTTAAACAATAATAAAACTATGGCAAAAGAAACATTCCAGAGAACCAAACCGCATGTCAACATCGGTACTATCGGCCACGTTGACCACGGTAAGACCACCCTCACCGCCGCCATCACCAAGGTGCTCGCCGAGCGTGTATCCGGTAACGCCGATAAGGTGAAGTCCTTCGACCAGATCGACAACGCCCCGGAAGAGAAAGAGCGCGGTATCACCATCAACACCGCTCACGTTGAGTACGAGACCGAGAAGCGTCACTACGCTCACGTTGACTGCCCTGGCCACGCTGACTATGTGAAGAACATGGTTACCGGTGCTGCCCAGATGGATGGTGCTATCCTCGTTGTGGCTGCCACCGATGGTCCTATGCCTCAGACCCGTGAGCACATCCTGCTCGCCCGTCAGGTTAACGTGCCTAAGATCCTCGTCTTCATGAACAAGGTAGACCTTGTTGATGATGAAGAAATGCTCGACCTCGTAGAGATGGAGATCCGCGACCTCCTCGCTTTCTACAAGTTCGACGAGGACTGCCCCATCATCCGTGGCTCCGCTCTTGGTGCTCTGAACGGTGAGAAGGTTTGGGAAGACAAGGTCATGGACCTCATGAACGCTGTGGATGAGTACATCCCGCTGCCCGAGCGTCTGGTTGACAAGGACTTCCTGATGCCTATCGAGGACATCTTCTCCATCACTGGCCGTGGTACTGTTGTTACTGGCCGTATCGAGTCCGGTACCATTCACGTGAACGATCCCGTTGAGCTGGTCGGCTTCGGTGACGAACCCCGTCAGTCCGTTGTTACCGGTGTGGAAATGTTCCGCAAGCTCCTCCCTCAGGGTGAGGCCGGTGATAATGTAGGTCTGCTCCTCCGTGGTGTTGACAAGAAGGAAGTGAAGCGTGGTGAGGTTGTTGCCAAGCCCAAGTCCATCACTCCTCACACCCAGTTCAAGGCTCAGATCTATGTGCTGAAGAAAGAAGAAGGTGGCCGTCACACTCCTTTCCACAATCACTATCGTCCCCAGTTCTTCATCCGCACCCTGGATGTTACCGGTGAGATCCTCCTCCCGGACGGTGTAGAGATGGTTATGCCTGGCGATAACGTGGAAATCACCGTGAAGCTCATCACTCCCGTGGCTATGAACAACGGTCTGCAGTTCGCTATCCGCGAAGGTGGCCGTACCGTTGGCGCCGGCCAGGTGATCAGTATCATCGAGTAATTTCTCGAAGCCATTCCTAAAAGTGGGGACTCAGACGTGGGTCCTCACTTCCCACAGGGGAATAGAACAAGGGTAGTTCAGCGGTCTCCAAAACCGTCGATGTGGGTTCGAATCCTGCTTCCCCTGCCCAATATCAAAGGTTACGATTTGGTAAATGTTTAACCGTAGGTCCCGGATTCCCGCTTCCAATTTTTCCGGAACCCATTGTAAGCAAAGATGAGAAAGTTCATTAACTACTTAAAAGAGTGCGCTCAGGAACTCACCCAGAAGGTGACGTGGCCCACTTGGGAGAAGCTGCAGGGTTCTGCACTTCTGGTCCTTGTCGCTACGTTGATCCTCGCTGTTGTGATCTTCGTGATCGACTTTGCTTTCCAGCACCTGATGGAGTTTGTTTACTCACTGTAACTGATTAGTACACCTTATGGCTGAGAAGAAATGGTACGTGCTTCGTACCGCGGGAACCAAAGAAAAGAAAGCCGCCGAATACCTGATCAAGGAAATTGAAAGACACAAGGATCTGCAAGCAATTGTGGATCAAGTTCTCGTGCCTGTCAAGAAGGAGATTGTCACCAAGAACGGCAAGCGCAAGGAGGTAGAGCGTCTGCTCTTCCCCGGCTATGTGCTTATCCACGCGGAGCTCAATCCGGACCTTGAGTACGTGATCCGTAACGGTATTCCCGGCATGAGCGGTTTCCTCACGGAGAAAACCGGCAATGGTCCCACCGAACGTGTCCCCGTCCCCATCCGCGACGAAGAAGCCCAGCGCATCCTCGGCGTCCAGGACGAGAACGCCGTCAATGCAGCCGAAACCGAGGTGAACTTCACCGTTGGTGAGAGCGTCCGTATTACGGATGGTCCTTTCAGCGGCTTCGACGGTACTGTGGACGAAATCCTTCAGGACAGAAGCAAGCTCAAGGTAGTAGTTGTGATCTTCGGAAGAAAGACTCTTCTGGAGCTCAGCTTTACACAAGTAACTAAAGAGTAAAAAGAATCATGGCAAAAGAAGTATCCGGATTCATTAAGCTCCAGATCAAAGGCGGAGCAGCGAATCCTGCGCCCCCGGTAGGACCGGCTCTCGGTTCCAAGGGCCTCAACATCATGGACTTCTGCAAGCAGTTCAACGCACGCACCCAGGATCAGGCCGGCAAGGTCCTCCCTGTGGTGATTACGGTGTACTCCGACAAGTCCTTCAGCTTTGAGGTCAAGCAGCCCCCGGTGGCCGTATCGCTCAAGGAAGCTGCCAAAATCAGCAAGGCTTCCGGCGAACCCAACCGTAAGAAAGTGGCTACCATCACCTGGGATCAGGTGAAGGAGATTGCCCAGTCCAAGATGCCCGACCTCAACGCTTTCACGCTGCGCAGCGCTATGAGCATGGTGGCCGGCACTGCCCGTTCCATGGGTATCAAGGTAGAAGGTGAAATGCCCGAGAATCTTTAAAAACACGCATGAATTATGAGCAAACTGACGAAAAACCAGAAAGCCGTTCTTGCCAAGTATGACAAGACGCAGGTTTACCCTCTCTCCGAGGCATGCGCGCTTCTGAAGGAGATCACCTATACCAAATTTGACGCTTCCGTAGAAATCACCACCAACCTCGGTGTAGACCCTCGTAAGGCCAACCAGATGATTCGTGGCGTTGTCACCCTGCCCAACGGTACCGGTAAGGTTACCCGCGTGCTGGTCCTCTGTACTCCCGACAAGGAGAACGAGGCTAAGGAAGCCGGTGCAGACTACGTAGGTCTGGACGAATATATCAACAAGATCAAGGAAGGCTGGACCGATGTAGATGTGATCATCTGCACCCCGTCCGTGATGGCTAAGGTCGGTCAGATCGGCCGTATCCTGGGTCCCCGCGGCCTCATGCCTAACCCCAAGACCGGTACCGTGACCATGGAGGTCGGCGCCGCCGTCAAGGATGTGAAGGGTGGTAAGATCGATTTCAAGGTTGACAAGACCGGTATTATCCACGCCGCTATCGGCAAGGCTTCCTTCTCTGCCCAGCAGATCGAAGAGAACGCCCGCGCCTTCGTTTCCGCCGTGCTCAAGCTCAAACCTCAGTCCCTCAAGGGCACTTATTTCCAGAGCTGCACCATCTGCACCACCATGAGCCCGGCTATCAAACTGGATGTCAAAGGCTTTAACGCCGAATAATCTGTAGGAGGATAAGGATATGAAAAAGGAAATGAAAGAGCAGGTTATTGCCGCTATCAAAGCCAACCTGGCCCAGTACCCCAACTTCTACATCGTGAACATCGAGGGTCTCAACGCAGAAGCTACTGCCTCCCTCCGTCGCGACTGCTTCAACGAAGGCATCAAGCTCACCGTTGTGAAGAACACCCTGTTCCACAAGGTGATCAAGGATACCGAAAACGCCGAAATGGAGCTTCTCGCTCCCGCACTCGAAGGCAATACCGCCATCATGTACTGCGAAGGCCCGGCAGTTCCTGCCAAGCTCATCAAGAAGTACAACAAGGCCGGTAACGAAAAGCCCGCCCTCAAGGCCGCTTACGTTCAGGAGTGCGCTTTCGTAGGCGCCGACAAGCTCGAAGAGCTCGTCAACATCAAGTCCAAGGAGGATCTCCTCGGCGAGATCATCGGCATGCTCCAGTCCCCGATCCAGAACGTTATTTCCGCTCTGCAGAACGGTGGCGGCAGCACCATCGCCGGCCTCGTCAAGACTCTCGAAGAAAAAGAAAACAAATAATAATCAACAATTTAAAAATTTACAATTATGGCAGACGTTAAGAAACTCGCCGAGGAACTCGTGAACCTCACCGTCAAAGATGTCCAGGAACTCGCTAAGATCCTGAAGGAAGAATATGGTATTGAGCCCGCTGCTGCAGCTGTTGCAGTTGCTGCTCCCGCCGCTGGTGCCGCCGAAGCTGCCGGTCCCGCTGAGCAGACCGAATTCGACGTTATCCTCACCAGCGCCGGCCAGGCTAAGCTCCAGGTCATCAAGGCCGTTAAGGAGAGCGCTGGTCTGGGCCTGAAAGAGGCTAAGGAACTCGTTGACAAGGCTCCCGTGGCCGTCAAGGAGAAGGTTTCCAAGGCTGAGGCTGAGGCCCTCAAGGCTGCCCTCGAGGAAGCCGGCGCCGAGGTTGAACTCAAGTAAGTTCGCCTGCTCCCTAGATGGGAGTCCCCACACAGGTTTAGAGCCCAAAGTAGGCTCTAAACCTTTTTTCCGTCTTTAAAATTTTCCCATAACGAAGGCAGAACATGTCTAAAAAGACTACCAATCCGCGAATTAATTTCGCAACATCCAAAATTCTGGAATACCCTGACCTTCTGGAGGTTCAGCTGAAGTCTTTCAAGGATTTCTTCCAGTTGGAGACCACCCCGGACAGCCGCCGTGGAGAGGGACTGTACCAGGTGTTCCAGGAAATCTTCCCGATTGAGGACACGCGGAACAACTATGAACTCACCTTCATCGATTACTTCATCGATCCGCCGCAGTACTCCATCGAGGAGTGTCTTGAGAGAGGACTTACCTACAACGTTCCTCTGAAGGCAAAACTCCGCCTTTCATGCACGGACCCGGAGCACGAGGACTTTGACACCCGCGTGCAGGACGTATACCTGGGCAACATTCCTTACATGACCCCTGCCGGTACGTTCATCATCAACGGTTCCGAGAGAATCATCGTTTCGCAGCTTCACCGCAGCCCGGGCGTGTTCTTCGACCAGAGCATGCACGCCAACGGTACCAAACTGTATTCTGCCCGTATCATTCCCTTCAAGGGCTCCTGGATCGAGTTCGCTACGGACATCAACAATGTGATGTACGCCTACATCGACCGTAAGAAGAAGCTGCCTGTAACAACCCTTCTGCGTGCTATCAGCTATAGCTCCGACAAGGATATCCTGGACCGTTTCGGCCTGGCCGACGAAGTAGAGGTCACCCCCGAGGTCCTGAAGGAGAACGAAGGCCGCAAGCTTGCCGCCAACGTGCTCAAGACCTGGATCGAAGACTTCGAGGATGAGGACACCGGTGAGGTGATCCCCATCGAGCGTACCATCCCTATCGTAGAGCGCGGTGAAATCCTGAACGAGGACACCATTGCCCGCATCGCTGACACCGACGTCAAGACCATCCTCCTCCAGAAGGACGAGGCCGTCTCCGCCGAGAACAGCATCATCTACAACACCCTGCAGAAGGACCCGACCAATACGGAAATCGAAGCTGTGAACTACATCTACAAGCAGCTCCGCAATTCCGAACCGCCGGATGAGGCCACCGCCCGCGATGTCATCGACAAGCTCTTCTTCTCCGAGAAGCGCTATGACCTGGGCAGCGTAGGCCGCTACCGCCTGAACAAGAAACTGTCCCTGGATATCGATCCCGCCGTGCGCGTGCTCACCAAGACAGATATCGTTGAAATCATCAAGTACCTTATCCAGCTCATCAACAGCCGCGCTACGGTAGATGATATCGACCACCTGTCCAACCGCCGTGTCCGCACCGTAGGCGAGCAGCTCGCCAACCAGTTCTCCGTAGGTCTGAGCCGTATGGCCCGCACCATCCGCGAGAGAATGAACGTCCGCGACTCCGAGCAGTTCAACCCCATCGACCTCATCAACGCCAAGACCCTGTCTTCGGTGATCAATTCCTTCTTCGGAACCAGCCAGCTGTCCCAGTTCATGGACCAGACCAACCCGCTGGCCGAGATCACCCACAAGCGTCGTCTCTCTGCCCTCGGCCCCGGCGGTCTGTCCCGTGACCGCGCCGGCTTTGAGGTTCGTGACGTGCACTATACGCACTACGGCCGCCTGTGCCCTATCGAGTCTCCGGAAGGCCCGAACATCGGCCTTATCTCTTCCCTCTGCGTCTACGCCCGTATCAACGGTCTCGGTTTCATCGAGACTCCCTACCGCGAGGTGCACGAGGGTAAGGTAGACCTCTCCGACACCGGCTGGAAGTACATGAGCGCCGAGGAAGAGGAAGCCCAGCACGTGGCTCTTGCCAACGTGGGCATGGCCGACGACGGCCAGCTCCTTGACGAGCGCATCCAGTGCCGTCTGGAAGCCGACTTCCCGCTTGTGTCCAAGGAAGAAGTGAACTATATGGACGTAGCCCCTAACCAGATGGCTTCCGTGGCTGCCTCCCTCATTCCTTTCCTGGAGCACGACGACGCCCACCGCGCCCTGATGGGTGCCAACATGATGCGTCAGGCCGTTCCTCTTCTCAGACCCGAGAGCCCCATCGTGGGTACCGGCCTGGAGGAGCGCGTCTGCATTGACTCCCGCACCCAGGTCATCGCCGAGCGCGAGGGTACCGTCACCTACGTTGATGCCAATGAAATCCATGTGAAGTACGACCGCACCGACGACGAAAAGTTCGTGAGCTTTGCTCCCGAGGAGACGGTGTACAAGCTTCCCATCTGGCGCCGTACCAACCAGAGCACTACCATCTGCCTCAAGCCCCTCGTCCGCAAGGGTGAGCGCGTAGAGGCCGGTCAGGTCATGACCGAAGGCTATGCCACCCAGAAGGGCGAACTCGCCCTGGGCCGTAACCTCATGGTGGCCTTCATGCCCTGGAAGGGTTACAACTATGAGGATGCTATCGTCCTCAGCGAAGAGATGGTGAAGTGGGATGTGCTCACTTCCGTCCACGTGGACGAATACCTCACCGAAGTCCGCGAAACCAAGCGCGGTATGGAAGAGCTTACCTCCGATATCCCCAACGTGAGCGAAGATGCCACCCGTGACCTCGACAAGGACGGTATCGTCCGTGTCGGCGCCCACATCGAGCCCGGTGATATCATGATCGGTAAGATTACCCCGAAGGGTGAGAGCGATCCTTCCCCGGAAGAGAAGCTCCTCAAGGCCATCTTCGGTGACAAGGCCGGTGACGTGAAAGACGCTTCCCTGAAGGCCAATCCTTCCCTGAGCGGCACCGTCATCAAGACCGCCCTCTATGCCAAGGTTTCCAAGGAGACCGGCAAGCGCGGCGCCAAGGCCGACCAGAAGACCCGCATCGAGATCAAGCAGCAGGAATTCGAAAAGGCCGCCGAGAAACTCCGTGCCGGCTTCATCGAGAAGCTGTGGACGCTCGTCAGCGGCAAGAAGAGCGCCGGCGTGAGCGACCTCTACGGCGTAGAGATCTTCCCGAAGGGCAAAGAGTTCACCCTCCAGGCCCTGAAGGACTGCGACTACCAGAACATCTCCACTTCCAAGTGGCTCAGCGACGCCAAGACGTCCGCCATGGTGCGTGACCTCATCGGCGGTTACTGCATCGCCCACAAGGAGGCCGAAACCCGCGCCAAGCGCGAGCTGGACAAGATCAAGGTGGGTGACGAGCTCCCCAACGGCGTCATGCAGATTGCCAAGGTGTACATCGCCAAGAAGCGTAAGATCACCGTGGGTGACAAGATGGCCGGCCGTCACGGTAACAAGGGTATCGTTGCCAAGATCGTGCGTCAGGAAGACATGCCGTTCCTCGAGGACGGTACTCCCGTGGATATCGTACTGAACCCGCTGGGTGTGCCTTCCCGAATGAACCTGGGCCAGATCTACGAGACCGTGCTCGGATGGGCCGGCCGCGAACTGGGACTCAAGTTCTCCACGCCTATCTTCGACGGTGCTTCCATCGACGAAATCTGCGACTACACCGACAAGGCCGGTGTTCCCCGCTTCGGTAAGACGCACCTGAGGGACGGCGGCACCGGTGACTGGTTCGACCAGCCCGCTACCGTGGGTGTCATCTACATGATCAAACTGGGTCACATGGTAGACGACAAGATGCACGCCCGTTCCATCGGCCCCTACTCCCTCATCACCCAGCAGCCTCTGGGCGGTAAGGCTCAGTTCGGTGGTCAGCGTTTCGGTGAAATGGAAGTGTGGGCCCTCGAGGCCTACGGCGCTGCAAACGCCCTCCAGGAAATCCTGACGGTGAAGTCCGACGATGTCAACGGCCGTTCCAAGACCTACGAAGCCATCGTGAAGGGTGATCCCATGCCCACTCCGGGTATTCCTGAATCGCTGAACGTGCTCCTGCACGAGCTCCGCGGCCTCGGCCTCAAGGTCACTTTGGACTAATCGTGGATAATAAAGAAAGTAACGAATATGCCTGCTTTTAACAATAAGGAAAACAAGGTAAAGAGCAATTTCTCCCGCATTTCCATTTCGCTCGCTTCCCCGGAAGACATCACCGAGCGTTCCTGCGGAGAGGTCCTCAAGCCGGAAACGGTGAACTACAGGACCTACAAGCCGGAGCGTGAGGGTCTGTTCTGCGAGAAGATTTTCGGTCCCACCAAGGACTACGAGTGCTACTGCGGCAAGTACAAGAGAATCCGCTACCGCGGAATCGTGTGCGACCGCTGCGGCGTGGAAGTGACCGAGAAGAAAGTTCGCCGTGAGCGCATGGGTCATATCACCCTTACCGTTCCGGTGGCCCATATCTGGTACTTCAAGAGCGCTCCCAACAAGATCAGCGCCCTCCTCGGTGTCCCTTCCAAGAAGCTGGAAGCCGTCATCTACTACGAGAAGTACATCGTGGTGAATCCCGGTATCCTCGGAACCGACGAGGTCCCCGACGAAATGCGCGTGGAGAAACTCGCACTCCTCTCCGAGGACGAGTACTTCACCGCCCAGGAGCGTGTCTCCGAAATCCGCCGCAAGAAGGTGGAGGAAGGCCTCGTGTGGGAAGACGAGATGAACTTTGTGGCCAAGATGGGTGCCGAGGGTATCTACGACCTCCTCCAGGAGATTGACGTGGATGTCCTGGGCCGTGAACTCCGCCGTGCCATGCGCACCGAGAGCTCCCAGCAGCGCAAGGCCGAGATCCTCAAGCGTCTCTCCGTGGTCAAGTGGTTCCAGGAGTCGGGCGGCGTGAACCGTCCCGAGTGGATGATCATGAAGGTCATCCCCGTCACTCCTCCGGACCTGCGCCCGCTGGTTCCGCTCGATGGCGGCCGTTTCGCCACCTCGGACCTCAACGACCTTTACCGTCGCGTCATCATCCGTAACAACCGTCTCAAGAAGCTCATCCAGATCCAGGCTCCCGAGGTTATCCTGCGCAACGAAAAGCGCATGCTCCAGGAAGCCGTGGACAGCCTCTTCGACAACTCCAAGAAGTCTTCGGCCGTCAAGAGCGAGAGCAACCGCGCCCTCAAGTCCCTGTCCGACTCCCTCAAGGGTAAGCAGGGCCGCTTCCGCCAGAACCTCCTCGGTAAGCGTGTCGACTACTCGGCCCGTTCCGTTATCGTCGTAGGTCCCGAGCTCAACATGCACGAGTGCGGTCTCCCGAAGTTCATGGCCGCCGAGCTCTACAAGCCGTTCGTGATCCGCAAGCTCATCGAGCGCGGCATCGTGAAGACCGTAAAGAGCGCAAAGAAGATTGTGGATCGCCGCGATCCCGTCATCTGGGACATCCTGGAGAACGTGATGAAGGGACATCCGGTACTGCTGAACCGTGCACCTACCCTGCACCGTCTGGGTATCCAGGCCTTCCAGCCCCGTATGATCGAGGGTAAGGCCATCCAGCTGCACCCGCTTGCCTGTACCGCTTTCAACGCCGACTTCGACGGTGACCAGATGGCTATCCACCTGCCGCTGGGCAACGCCGCCATCATGGAGGCTCAGATCCTCATGCTGGGCTCCCAAAATATCCTGAACCCCGCCAATGGTTCGCCTATCACCGTTCCTTCCCAGGATATGGTGCTGGGTCTGTACTATATTACCAAGGAACGCCCCGGTGCCAAGGGCTCCGGCCTCCGCTTCTACGGTCCCGAGGAAGTGATCATCGCCTTCAACGAGAAGGTGATTGACATGCACGCCCCCATCGAGGTGCGCCTCCCGAAGGACAAGCAGGACCTCACGAAGGGCTACGAGATGGTGAAGACCACCGCCGGTCGCATCATCGTGAACCAGTACATGCCCGAGGAAGTTCCCTACGTGAATGAGGTACTGGGCAAGAAGTCCCTCCGTACCGTCATCACCAACGTGATCAAGCACACCGGCGTAACCCGTACCGCCCAGTTCCTGGACGATATCAAGAACCTCGGTTACGACCAGGCCTTCCGTGCCGGCATCTCCTTCAACCTGGGTGACGTGCTCATCCCCGAGGAGAAGACCGCCCTCATCGAGAAGGGTTACGGAGACGTGGAGGCCATCAAGGCCAACTACGCCATGGGCTTCATCACCAACAATGAGCGTTACAACAAGGTGATCGACCTCTGGACCTCCATCGACAACCAGCTCACCGCCATCGTGAAGAAGCAGATCTCTGCCGACCAGCAGGGCTTCAACCCGGTGTACATGATGCTGGACTCCGGTGCCCGTGGTTCAACCCAGCAGATCAAGCAGCTCTGCGGCATGCGTGGCCTGATGGCCAAGCCCCAGAAGAGCGGCGCTGCCGGTGCAGAGATTATTGAGAACCCCATCGTGTCCAACCTGAAAGAGGGCATGACCGTGCTGGAGTACTTCATCTCCACCCACGGTGCCCGTAAGGGTCTGGCCGATACCGCCCTGAAGACGGCCGATGCCGGTTACCTCACCCGTCGTCTGGTGGACGTCTCCCACGACGTCATCATCACCGAGGACGACTGCGGTACCCTCCGCGGCCTCATCGCCACCGCCATCAAGAACAAGGATGAGGTGGTAGAGTCCCTGGGTGAGAGAATCCTGGGCCGTACTTCCGTGCACGATATCTACAATCCGCTCAACGGAGAACTTATCATCGCTGCCGGCGAGGAAATCCGCGAGGACGTAGCCGCTCTCATCGACACGCTGCCCATCGAGCAGGTGGAGATCCGCAGCGTTCTCACCTGCGAATCCCGCAAGGGCGTCTGCGCCAAGTGCTACGGCCGTAACCTGGCCACCTCCCGCATGGTGGAGACCGGTGAAGTGGTGGGCGTTATCGCCGCCCAGTCCATCGGTGAGCCTGGTACCCAGCTTACACTGCGTACCTTCCACGTGGGTGGTACCGCTTCCGGTGCCGTGGCCGACAACACCATCGTCTCCAAGTACGAGGGTAAGCTCCAGTTCGAGGAACTGCGTACCATCGACCGTACCAACGAGGACGGTACCGTGACTCCCATCGTGGTGTCCCGCATGACCGAACTCCGCATTGTGGACGAGCGCACGGGCATGACCTATTCCCAGTACGACATCCCTTACGGTTCTGCCCTGTACTTCAAGGACGGAGACACCGTGAAGAAGGGAGACCTCATCTGCGAATGGGATGCCTACAACGCCACCACCATCGTGGAGCATGACGGTGTCATCCGCTTCGAGAACATGGCCGAGGGCGTAACCTACCGTGAGGAGAGCGCCGATGAGTTCGCTACCAACACCGACAAGGTGATCATCGAAGGCCGAGACAAGACCAAGAGCCCGGCTATGCTCATCGTGGACGGCACGGGCGTTGTGCTGCGTCAGTACAACCTGCCTGTAGGTGCCCACATCATGATGAACGACGGTGACTCCGTGAAGGTGGGTGACGTCATCATCAAGATCCCCCGCGCCATCGGCAAGGCTTCCGATATCACCGGCGGTCTGCCGCGTGTGACGGAACTCTTCGAGGCCCGTACTCCTTCCAACCCTGCCATCCTCTCCGAGATCAACGGTGAGGTGCTCATGGGCAAGGTCAAGCGCGGTAAGCGTGAGATCATCGTGAAGAACCGCAGCGGCAAGGAATGCCGTTACGAGGTTCCCATGACCAAGCAGATCCTGGTGCAGGAGAACGACTACGTGCGTGCCGGTTCCCGTCTGTCCGACGGTGGTACATCCCCGACCGATATCCTCAATATCCTGGGTCCTGTGAAGGCACAGGAGTACATTGTGAACGAGATTCAGGCTGTGTACCGTCTGCAGGGCGTAAAGATCAACGACAAGCACTTCGAGATCATCGTACGCCAGATGATGCGCAAGGTCATGATCGACAACCCCGGAGACACCGAGTTCCTCCCCGAGGAACTGGTGGACAAGTGGGAGTTCATGGACCGCAACGACGAAATCTTCGGCAAGTACTATGTGGAAGAGCCCGGTGACAGCACCAAGTACGAGGAAGGCGACATCATCAGCGCACGCGACCTGCGCAGCGAGAATGCCTCCCTGGAGCGTCAGGGTGCCAAGCTGATGGCCGCCCGTCCGGCCAAGCCCGCCACCGCTTCCCAGGTGCTGCAGGGTATTACCCGCGCCGCCCTCAAGACCAATTCCTTCATCAGTGCCGCTTCCTTCCAGGAAACCACCAAGGTACTGTCCGAGGCCGCTATCCGCGCCCGCGTGGATAACCTCGAAGGCCTGAAGGAGAACGTCATCTGCGGTCACCTCATCCCGGCCGGTACCGGTCTTGCCCGCTACCAGGACATTGTGGTGGGTTCCAAGACCGACGCCATGGACATGATGAACGAACTGTAATCATTCAGATACTTCTTATAGAACAGGGGGTGGCCTTTTGGGTCACCCCCTGTTTGTCTTTGGCCGATATTTTGCATAACTTTGTGTAAAATCTGACATAGACATGAAAACAATGCGCTACCTGTCATGGCTGGCGATAGCTGCCATGATGCTTGCGGGCTGCAGCACCCGTATCACTCCGTATTACCCTCACGGCGGTGGAACAACTCCCGGAGGTGGTACTCCCGGAGGCGGGTCCGGCGGCTCCCAGCCCACTACGCAGGTGAATTTCCGGACCGACTGGAACGTTACGTATGAAGGCCGCACAGACCTGGAGGACGCGAACGAACGTGTAGAGGAATTCCTCATCAACTATACCGGCAACAACTACTTCTTCCTTCGCACGCTCAGTGACGAGGACTTCGCCTCCATTTACAATTCCGAGGTGAAGGACCTCATCGAGGGAGAAGTGAAGGACCTCAATACCATCGCCGGCAACAAGAATATCGAGTTCGAGAAGCTGGACGGCCTCTATACCAAGAAGGTTAAGACGCTCTACCTGGACATCATTGTTCATGGAGAATACAACCTCTTCCTCATCGAGGTGGACAAGGACGGAAAGCCCACCTACAACTACACCAAGACCAAGATGGAGGTAGTGGAAGAAGCCCAGACCTACGAGTACAAGACCTGGCTGGGCGTATGGACGGTCTCGGACGGTTACGTGGGCTACGATATCGAGATATCGGCCCTGGAGAATAACTACCTCTACCGCGTCGACGGCTGGGAAACCGGTCCCGCCGCGGGAGACGTCCAGATGAACCAGGATGACGACTGGCTGCAGACCAAGCTGCTGGCCGATGGTACCATGAGCATCCCCATCCAGTTCATCGCCTCCTATGACAATTACGAGGACCTGGGAGACGTGGACTACATGTTCGTGGGTACCTATGTGGAAAGTACAGGAGAGAAAGTAGACGACTATGAAGGCTGGGAAGTAGCCTACGCCGATAAAGATGCCTCAGACAATTACACTCTCCACGGCGGTTCCACAGAGTACACGGTAAACGGCCAAACCTGGACCACTCCCTATAGCACCATGCGTTATTCACTGTACAGCTACAAGGAAGGAGCCTGGCAGCATTTCCACTCCGCCGTTCCGCAGTTCACGACAAAGAATAACCATGCGTTGTCCATGGTTCGCACCAAGGCTTCTTCCGGAGTGGACCGTACCCCCGTTCATACCAAGAATTACCTTCGCAAAACACAGCCCAAGCTGCATGTGAGTCGTAAGATGAATAATAGATAAACTATATGAAAAAACTGTTTGTTGGAGCGCTGTCTGCGCTCCTTCTTGCCGCTTGCTCGGCCCCTGCACCTCTGAAAGTCATGTCTTACAACGTCCGTTTCGGTACGGCCGATGACGGCGTGTACAGCTGGCCGAACCGCCAGGACGCTGCGGTGGCCATGATCGAAGACCAGCGACCGGCCGTTTTCGGTGTCCAGGAAGGACTTCGTTTCCAACTGGATTTCATTGCAGAAAAATGCCCCGAATACCAGTATGTGGGTGTAGGCCGTGAGGACGGAGAGGAAAGGGGAGAGCACATGGCCGTTTTCTATGACACCACGCGCGTGGACCTGAAAGACTGGGGCACCTACTGGCTCTCGGAAACCCCCGATGAGCCGTCCAAGGGCTGGGATGCCGCCTGCAAGAGAACCGCTACCTGGACGCTCCTGTACGACAAGAAGACCGATAAGCATTTCTATTTTGTAGATACGCATCTGGATCATGTGGGCGAAGTGGCCCGTGAGAAAGGACTGGCCCTGGTGGTGGAGCGCATCGGCGCCATGAATCCCGAGAACTATCCCATGATTCTCCTGGGAGATTTCAATGTCTTCCCCGACGACCCTTGCCTCGCCGGTCTTCGTGCCGTCATGACGGATGCACGTGAAGTGGCTCCCGTCACGTCCAACGAAAGCACCTACCACGGCTACGGAACGGTGGAGAAAGCCCCCATCGACTATATCTTCTATTCCGGATTCTCCGGCTGCGAGGAGTTCGCCCGCGTGACGAAGCCTTACCTGGAGTGCCCGTACGTGTCCGACCACTATCCCGTTACGGCGGTCCTTAAGTACTAGGCCTTTCCAATCTCCATGAGCCGTTTCTCAAACTCTTCGTTGGGATAGATGGAAGCGTTGCGCAGTTTGACGCGGTAATTGTAGATAGTAGAAGGAGACTTCTTGAGGAAACGGGAGATATCGGCCGATTCCGTTACTCCCAGCCGGATAAGCGCAAAGATGCGCAGTTCATTGGAGAGCTTGCCTGCGGGCAGGCTCTTTCCTATTTGCTGGTCTTCCTTGAGCAGGGCGTTGAGATCCTTCACAAAGTTCGGGAAGACACTGAGGAATGTCTTGTCAAACTCCTGGAGCAGGGTTTCCCGCTTGGCATCGATAAAGTCGTCGGAGCGGAGCGCCTGGATAATCTCGTCCATGTCCTTGGACTTGGCCACCACGCGGATGGAGGAGCGGTATTCCTCCAGGCTGCCAATGTGGGAAGCGAACATGGCGGCATATTGCCCCAGGGTGGCCTCCCGTAGTTCGTTGGCCCGTTTTACCTGGATGAGGGAACGTTTGAGCTGCTGCTGGTACTGTCTTACGATGATGAGGATGATGATACAGGTAGTAAGGAAAAGGGCCAGCAGCACCATGATGATCATGATGCCCTTGTAGCGCTGTTTGCTCACCTTGTCATAGGACGAGATGATTTCTGGCATGAAGGCGGCAATCTCGTTGAGACACACGCGTGCATCGGATACAGTTGCGTCATTGTACGCGCGCGTGACATACGAGAATGCCCGGTCTGTATGGCCCTGCTGCATGGCCATGCGGGCTGTCTTGATGAGGGAGCGGGACGAGCGCACCGCCTCGCCTATGTCGTAGCAGGCGCTGATGGCGTTGTGGGTCAGGGCCAGGTCCATGTTTCCCTCCTGCTGATAGGTTTTGGCTATGACATAGTGCAGGATAGAGAGCTCGTCCGGGTCTGTCGGCCCCGTGCTCAGGTATTTCTCCAACTGGGCGCGGGCCTTCTCCGGATGCCCGCTGTCCATCTCGTTCTCGGCCAGGTACGTATGATAATAGAGAACGGTGGTGTCGGCCGCCGTGAAGATCAGGTTCCGGTAGTGGAGCTCCTTGGCATCCAACCGACCTTTGAACAGGGGATCCTTGTTGGTGATATTGAGCCCGTGATGCAGGCTGATGAGGGTGCGGTAGTAGGCGACCAGCGCACGCGGCGCATCGCCCGGCCTGATATCCATCTCCTGCAGCACTTCCTCGGCATAGCGGTACATGCCGGAAATGACGTAACGGTCGGCCCGGTCATTGAGAGCCGTGTTAATGAGGGCTCGGTCTCCGAGGCGGCGGGCTGTCTCCTCTTCCAGGTGCGCGTATCTCAAGGCCGAGTCAAGGTCGTAGCGGGCGTACTCTTCGTACAGGCATTTTTGCAGGTGGAAGCGGAGCTCGTCGGAGCCAACGCTCTTCAGCTGGCTGCGGAATGCTTCGATGCGGGCTTCCTTCCGGGCCGTTATGGCCTTCTCTTCATCCAGCAGCTGGTCCAGCCGGAGCAGGGCCGCTTTGAGCTGGGGGGAAGACTCCCTGTAGTTCCCGGAAATGAGGAGGACGGAGGCAATTCCAATAATAAAACCCGGACAGTACATAGTGGTAGATTTTAATTTTATTTACAAAGGTAGCAAAAATTTATAAATCGTCAATAACGTGAGTCTACTAAAATGCTTTTTGGGGCGTCTTCTCAATTGCTTGATAATCAGTACTTATTTGTGTTATTAACGTCTACCGTTATCTACTATTCTTCCCCTCCCTGTTTTATATGCTCGCGTGATGGCGTAATTTTGCACCAGTTAAAACGCAAAATCTATCGCAGAATTTTTAACTCTAATCCCAACCAATATGTTTCACAAAAAACTGTTCTCTGTACTGCTCGTGCTGCTTGGCATGACGGTATCTTTTGGCGCTTTCGCGCAGAAGCAGACAGTGAGTGGTACCGTGTCCGACGCCATCGGCCCCATCGTGGGAGCCGTGGTGCAGGCAGAGGGAACCAATGCTGTTACAGACATGGATGGCCACTTCGCCATCACAGTTTCTCCCCGTGCCGTACTGGAAATCTCCTGCCTGGGTTACAAGACCGTGCAGATTCCCGTGAACGGACAGTCCCGCATCAACATTACCCTCGAGGAAGACAGCTTCGCACTGGACGAGGCTGTTGCCGTGGGTTACGGTACAACCAAGAAGGCTAACCTCACCGGCGCCGTTTCGGTGGTGAAGTCTGAGAGCATCAAGGACCGTTCGGCCCTGGATGTGGCCCAGATGCTGCAGGGCTCGGTCCCTGGCCTTAACATCACCTCGGCCTCCGGCCGTCCCGGCCAGGCCGCCACGCTCAATATCCGTGGTTGGAACTCCATCAACGGCGGTTCCCCGCTGGTGCTCGTGGACGGTGTGGAGGGTGACCTCCAGTACCTGAACCCGGTAGACGTGGAGTCGGTCTCCGTCATCAAGGACGCTGCCGCCGCCGCCATCTACGGTGCAAAGGGATCGGCCGGTGTCATCCTGGTGAGCACCAAGAGCGGAAGCAAGGAGAAGGATGGCAAGGCCACCGTTACCTATAGCGGCCGCGTGGGCTTCACCGCCCCTACCGCCTCTACCGACTGGGAAACCCGTGGCTACTACAGCGTGTACCTGAGCAACTTCTTCATGAAGGCCTACAACGGCAGTATCCTGTACGACTACAGCGCCGCCGACATGCAAGAGCTCTGGGACCGCCGCTACGACGTCACCGAGAATCCCGCCCGTCCGTGGGTAGTCATCTCCCAGGACCAAAGCGGAAAGGACATCTATAATTATTATGCCAACACCGACTGGTGGCATGTGCTGTACAAGGACAACAAGCCCACCACCAGCCATACCATCACCGCCAGCGGCGCTACCAAGAACGTGAACTACCTGGTATCGGCCGGCTATGTGTACGAGCAGGGTATGTTCAACATTAACCCCGACCACTACGACCGCTATAACCTGCGTGCCAAGGTGGGCTTCGACGTTACCAGCTGGCTCAAGATTGGCAACAACTTCAGCTACTTCAACAGCGCGTACTTCTATCCCGGCCGCGGCGGTATCAACAATTCCCTCTACGGCGCATCGGCCCACGCTCCGGCCAGCTATCCGGCCTACAACCCGGACGGCACCAACCTGTACGCCACCCGCTACAACAACAACGTGCTCATGGACGGCCTCATGATGGCCCTCAACAACGGAGACAGCAACACCGACCGCATTGACAACATCAGCAATACCTTCGATGTTACCATCACTCCTCTGAAGGGCCTCACCATCAAGGGCGATTTCACCTATGCCTTCAAACTGGCGCGCAACACGAACCGCACCATGCCCGGTGAATACTCCAAGGATCCCGGCGTTATCGTCATCCAGGATTCCGGCGCCTCCTTCGAGAACAAGCTCACGGAAACGTCCAACGTGCACACCTACCGTGCCGCCAACCTCTATGCTACTTACGAGCACAGTTTCGCTAACGCCCATAACCTCAAGCTCATGGCTGGCGTAAACTACGAGACCAAGCACATCAAGGACCTGCAGGGCATCGGTTACGACCTGTACTCCTACGACCTGAACGACCTCAACCTCACCGGCGCCGATGCCGACGGCAACAAGCGCATGGAAGTGAGCGGCGGTCAGAACCAGTACAAGACGGCCGGTTACTTCGCCCGTATCAACTACGACTACAAGGGTAAATACCTCCTGGAGCTGAACGGCCGCTACGACGGTTCTTCCCGCTTCCTCAGAGGCCACCGCTGGGTGTTCTCCCCGTCCGTCTCCCTGGGTTGGAGAATGAGCGAGGAGTCCTGGTTCGAGCCCGTCAAGGGCTGGTGGGACAACCTCAAGATCCGTGCATCCTTCGGCCAGCTGGGCAACCAGCAGATGAGCGACTACTATCCCGCCATCCGCACCATCTCCACCGGCTCGCAGTCCTCTTATCTCCTGGGCGGTCCCAAGCCGGCCCTGGCCTCCATCTCGGCCCCGGTTTCCTCCGGCCTTACCTGGGAACGCTCCATCCAGAGCAACGTGGGTATTGACATGAACTTCTTCCAGAACCGTCTGGAGTTCTCGGCCGAGGCCTACATCCGTGACACCAAGGACATGCTCACCGCCGGCGAGGTGCTCCCCGCTACTTACGGTTACAGCAGCGCTCCCAAGGAGAACGTCGCCGACCTCCGCACCTACGGCTGGGAACTGAACATCGGCTGGAGAGATTCCTTCAAGCTCGCCGGCCAGCCGTTCAACTACAACGCCAGCTTCCTCCTGAGCGACTATACTTCCTATATCACCCGCTTCAACAACCCCGACAAGCTCTTTGCCAAGAACTACTGGGAGGGCATGCACTACGGTGACATCTGGGGTTACCACATCGTGGGGCTCTTCCCCAGCGACGAGGCTGCCGCCGAGTGGTCTTCCAAGGTGAACCAGGCCAATGTGAACGGCATCATCGACAAGAGCACGGGTGACATCAACCCCGTTACGGGCGCCCCCGGCGTACGTGCTGGTGACCTGCAGTTCGCCGACCTGGACGGCAACGGTATCATTGACAGAGGTAACGGAAAGGTGGGCGACAGCGGTGACTGGCAGGTCATCGGCAACAGCCAGCCCCGTTTCAGCTATGGTCTCAACCTGGGTGCATCCTGGTTCGGTTTCGACCTCTCCATGTTCTTCCAGGGTATCGGCCACATGGACTGGTATCCGCAGTATGAAGTGCGCCAGTTCTGGAGCCTGTATGCCCGTCCGTTCGCTACGTTCATTCCCCGCGACTTCCAGAACATGTACTGGACCGAGGAAAATCCGAATGCCTATTTCCCGCGTCCCCGCGGTTATGTCGCCGGCGTAGGTACCGGCCGTGAGCTCACCGAGACCAACGACCGCTACCTGCAGAACATCGGCTACCTCCGTCTGAAGAACCTGACCTTCGGCTATACGCTTCCCCAGAAGTGGACCCGCAAGGCCGGCATCGAGCGCCTGCGCTTCTACTTCACCGGTGAGAACCTCTTCTACTGGGCACCGGGCCTGCACTCCAAGTACATCGACCCTGAAATGGCCCAGACCAATGGCAACCTGCGCATCTACCCCTGGCAGAAGACCATCATGTTCGGCGTAGATTTAACCCTTTAATTGAGCTTTCCCTATGAAAAAGATAGCATATTTCCTGCTTCCCATCCTGGCCGGTTTTGCCTTTACCGGCTGCGACGACATGCTGGATGCTGTTCCCCAGGACCGCATGTCTCCCGAAAGCTTCTTTAAGACTGAGAAGGAGCTTCAGGCCTTCGGCATGAATCTGTATGGCATGCTGCCCGGTGGCTCGGACCTCTTCATGGAAGACGCCGACACCTATATGCAGATGGGCCTTGTGGACGAAATCAAGGGTAACCGTCAGACTCCTGCTTCTGGCGGAGGCTGGAGCTGGGGCGCCCTGCGCAACGTGAACACGCTGCTGGAGTACCTTCCCAATTGCTCCGATGCGGCCGTCCGCGCCAAGTACGAGGGCTTTGCCCGTTTCTTCCGCGCCTACTTCTACTTTGAGAAGGTCAAGCGCTTCGGAGATGTTCCGTGGTACGACAAGCCGGTGGGATCGGCCGATACCGAGGCCCTCAACCGTCCCCGCGACTCCCGTGAGTTCATCATGGGAAAGATGATCGAGGACATTGACTTCGCTATTGCCAACCTGCCCGCCACCAAGAGCGCCTACGAGATTACCAAGTTCACGGCCATGGCCCTGAAATCCCGTTTCCTGCTCTTCGAAGGTACTTTCCGCAAATATCACACGGAGTTTGACTACGGCACCGACGCCCACAGCTATGAGTGGTATCTGGACGAGTGCGCCAAGATCTCCGAGGATTTCATCGATAACAGCGGTTACAGCATTCATACCGCCGGCGGTGCCAACAAGGCCTACTATGCCCTGTTCACCACTCCCAACGCTACCGAGAACATGGACGAGGTGATCCTGGCCCGTGACTACAACGTAGCCTACAGCGTGGTGCACAGCGCCAACAATACCATGCAGAGCGCTACCATGGGCCGTCACGGCATGACCCGCAAGCTGGTGGCCAGCTACCTGATGGCCGACGGCTCCCGCTTCACCGACAAGGCCGGCTGGGAGACCATGGGCTTTGTGGAGGAGTCGCAGAACCGCGATCCCCGTCTCGCGCAGACCATCCGCACGCCCGGCTACACCCGTCTCGGCAGCAGCGAGCCCTGCGCGCCCAACTTCATTTACTGCCTCACCGGTTATCATCCCATCAAGTATGTGATGGAGGCCGAGAAGGACATCTACAACGGCTCCGACGTAGACCTTATCATCATGCGCGCCGCCGAGGTGTACCTGAACTTTGCCGAGGCTAAGGCCGAGGCCGGGAAACTCACCCAGGCCGACCTCGATAAGAGCGTGAACCGTCTGCGTGAGCGCGTGGGCATGCCGCACATGAATATGGCCGATGCCAACGCCCACCCCGATCCATTCCTCACCAACGCCGAATGGGGCGGTTACCAGAACGTGACCGGCGCCAATAAGGGCGTTATCCTGGAAATCCGCCGCGAGCGTGCCGTGGAGCTGGCCCAGGAGGGCTTCCGCTACTACGACATCATCCGCTGGAAAGAGGGTAAGATCTTTGAGAAGCAGTTCTACGGCATGTACTTCCCCGGTGCAGGTGAGTATGACCTGAATGGTGACGGTACCATTGACATTGTGCTGTACACCGACGCAGAACCCACCACCGCCGTTGCCGCCAAGTACAAGATTGGCAGCAATGACTTCATCCTCAGCGACGGCGCTTCCGGCAACGTGAATAACTACAAGGGCATTCACTGCAGCTGGAATGAGGACCGCGACTACCTGTATCCCATCCCCACCGACGAGCTCAAGCTCACCGGAGGTGCTCTCAAGCAGAATCCCGGCTGGGATAATAAGTAACCCACTAAGATGCAAAAAGGTATGAAAAAGACAATATCCTATATGCTCATGACGGCCCTCGCGGTGCTCGCGCTGTCCTGCCAGAAGAAGGGCAGTGAGACAGGGAAGGCCGAGCCCACCATGAAGGGAGTCTTCTATGCCGATATCCCCGGCGAAAAGGCCGTGGTGGAGATTGCTCCCGGCGCCAGCAAGTCCTATACGCTGAAGGCCTGTGCCTTCCAGGACAACGTGACTGACATTACCATGAACTTCAGCTTCAAGGCTAACCCCGAAGCTGTAGCTGCCTACAATGCCGCCAACGGAACCTCCTATGAGATGGCTCCCGGCTCCTCCTTCGAACTGGTGACTAACGAGGTGATGCTTCCCCGTTACGCCAAGGCCTCTACATCGGCCCGCGTGAAGGTGAGCGCATCCGGTCTGGAGAAGGACGTTACCTACATCCTCCCCGTTACCCTGGACAAGGCTGTCCAGACGGAGAACTGGGCGGTGGCCGATACCCTGGCCGCCTACGTCCTGTTCAAGATGAGCGACTACGATCCCAATGGCCCCGGCACCGAGAACAACCCTTATCCCATTGCCTCGGTGGACGATCTCAAGGGCATGGGCGCCAAGCTGGTGGAAGGCTCCAAAGTTTACTTTAAACTGGATGCCGACATCGACATGGCCGGCGTGACCGAATGGACGCCTGTGTGCACGGCTTCTCCCTACAAGCCCTTCGTCCTGGACGGTGCAGGCCACACCATCTCCAACTTCAAGGGCACGACCAGCCTCTTCGGCTGCGTGGCCGGCAAGATCTCCAATCTCAATGTGACGGGTGTCGTCATTGAAAACGCTTCCGGCCCCATTGGCATCCTGGCTGCCTATGGCGGCGAAGAGGGAAATCCCCTGACCGTCGATCACGTGCACGTGCAGGGTAAGATTACCAATACCCAGTCACACGGCACCGGCGGTATGTTCGGTATCATCTCCGAGACCACCATCAATGCCTGCTCGGCCGATATCGTCATCGTTTCCAATAAGTACGATTCCGGCGGTATCTATGGCTACGACAACTCTCCTGCCGGAAAGAAGAGCGTGGTGACCAACTGCTGGACCAGCGGTGACATTACGGGTAACCGTATGGTGGGCGGCATTGCCGGCATGCTTTCCTACAAGGAAAACGAGTGCGTCATCTCCTGCTGCTATTCCACCGCTGCGGTGCACGCGCAGTTCCAGTATGGCGGCATCGTGGGCAATGCCATCAAGGGCGACAAGTCGGGCAATGCCACCGCTACTATCAACAACCATATCGAGAAGTGCCTTGCCTGGAACCAGGCCGTGTATTCAGACGTGGCCGATGACGCCGTCCACTACAGCGCCGGTGCCGTCGTGGGCTTCACCGCCCTCAAGAACTACCATGTAGACTGCTACCGCCGCGCCGACCTGGACTTCCGCGAGTGCCCCGGCAACGCTTCCAACGTGCTGGTAGACCAGGCCAATTCCTCCCCGGACAATCCGCTGGTTGAGGTGGCGGTATCTTCGGGTGCAACCAACTACAACTTCCCTTACCACGGCAAGGCTGCCGCTGCGGGCGAAACCGCTTCCCAGGTGGCCAAGAAGCTGGGCTGGGATGAGAGCATCTGGGACCTTTCCGGCGCCCTTCCTTTCTTCAAGGGCGGTGACGCTCCCGTCATCATTGTCGACGACAATGCCGGCGGCCAGCTCCCCGATTTCGATGAACATGACTTCTACAACAAATAAACACGCTGAGGTATGAAAACGATCAAATATATTGTAGCAATGCTTGCCGGCGTGGCCGCTCTCTCCTGCGTAAAGGAAGCGGGTAAGGATTTGCCGGCTCCCGAGGCCGATGGACTGATTACCATCAAGGCCGGACTGCCTGAGGATGTTCTCACCAAGGCAGGCGCTCATGTGGGCTTCTCCTGGTACTGGGGCGAGGGCGACAAGATTGCCGTCACCGGTGCCGAGGACACCCAGATTTATAAAATCAAGGAAGGCTTTACGCCCAAGTATGCCGAGTTCGTGGGCCGTCCTGTGAAGGGCGACAGTTTCACCATCTCCTTCCCCGACAACGCCGCCACGGCCGATTGGACTGGCCAGACCCAGGCGGGCAATGATTCCTATGCCCACCTGAAATATGCAGCCCAGCTCTCCGACGTGGACGAGTACCTAAGCTTTGCTTTCAAGCCCGAATGGGCCGCTGAGCATAACGGTACCATCAAGCAGACGGGCGTGATGAAGATGGTCATCGCGCTTCCCGACACCGTGACTGCGGTGAACAACGTTTCCATCGCCGCCGAAGATGCCATCTTCTTCAAGGGCAATGGAGACGACAAGGTGAAAAAGCTGGAACTGGCTGTAACTGGTGGCGTTCCCGCTCCCGATCACAGCTTCACGGCCTGGTTCACCACTTCCTGGAATGATGTGACCGTCCCTGCCGGCACCATCCTCACCGTGAGCGTGAAGACCAAGGGCGAGACCATCGAGAAGGACATTACCTTCACCGAGGAAGCTGTCCTGATGAGCGGGAAGGTGAACAACTTTGTCATCGACGCCACGGGCTGGTCCATCCTTACCAACCGCTATGCTTCCGGTAAGGGTACGGCCGAAAAGCCCTGGGTCATCGTGACTCCCGAGCAGATGCTCTACATGGCCGAAGACCTGGTGGCGGGCGAGTGCCGCTACTTCAAGCTGGGGGCCGATATCGACATGAAGGACATCACAGGCTGGAAACCGCTCAATGCTGCCGGTCCTTACGACAAGCAGATTGACTTTGACGGTGACGGTCACACCATTTCCAACTTCAAGTGCGTTTCTACGGCAGAAGCTCCGATTGGCTATCCCAGTTTCTTTGGCGTACTCTATGGCAAGTGCTACGACGTGAAGTTTGTGAATGCTGCCATCACGGCTACCAGCAAGGGATGCGGTATCCTGGGTGGTTACGGTGGAACCGGTACCAAGCACTGCGAAGTAACCAACGTTCATGTGCAGGGCTCCATTACCAGCACCGCCGGCAACAATGTGGGTGGCTTCTTCGGAACTACCAGTGGCGCCGTAATCTCCAGGTGCTCTGCCGATGTTGTGATTTCCTCCGTGGGTCAGATGGTCGGTGGACTGGTGGGGGCCGATAACGGAGACGGTGTTCAGATTTCCAATTGTTGGACTGCTGGCTCCATTGTTTCGACGGCTTCCATCGTGGGTGGTATCGTTGGTGACCTGGTAGTAACAGGTAGTTCCATTTTCAACAGTTTCTCTACGGCAACCGTTACCACCCAGTTTATCTATGGCGGTATCGTCGGTCGTGCCGTAGCTGGCCAGAAGTCCAATAAGAACAACTGCACCAACCAGAATCCGCAGAACCATATCGAGTACTGCATTGCCTGGAACGACAAGCTCAGCTCCGACTATGTGCCCGATACGGCTGAGCACTATGGCAGTGCCACTGTCGTGGGCCAGACTGCCTTCAAGAATTACCTGATCGGTTGTGTACGCAAGCCCAATATGGACTTTACCCTTTGTATCGGCAATGATCCGGCCAAGTATGCTCCCTTCGACCAGGATGATTCCGACCCTGAGCACCCGTTGACGATCGGAGCCGGTAACTACGCCTTCGGTTACCACGGCAAAGCCGCCGGCGCTACAGAAACCCTGAGCCAGGTGGCTCAGCGCATCGGCTGGAGCTCCGAAGTCTGGGACTTCAGCGGTGATACCCCTAAACTCAAGTAAAGAATGAAACTGAATCGATTCATTTTACTGGCGGTTCTCATGCCCCTGCTCCTGAATGGCTGCGGGGGCAAGGAACCCGTTCCTGAACTTCCCCCGCCCGTAAGCCCCGAAGAGGTGGATCCCCCGTCCGGTGGCGGAACGGAGGAGGGCGGCTCCGGCAAGGAAGTCACTCCTCTCGGCGAAGGCTGGACAGCCAAGCAGATCGAAGAAGGCATCATTTACTATGCCTTCAACGGTACCGACGAAATTACCGGCAAGCACCAGGAGGCCTTTGCCGTGGACATTGACCTGAGTAACCCCAATTACCAGATCAAGTACGTCTACAAGAACCCCCGCGTGACCACCTCGAGCGCTTTCCGCTCCGACCCCAAGGCCATTGCCGCCATCAACGCCAATTATGAGATAGGCTCCATCTATTTCCGCCTGAACGGGGCAGAAATCTATGGCCTTCCCAACACCACCATCGGCGACACCGGCATTCCCAACTGGAAGAGCGAGGCTGCCTTTGCCATTACCGGAGACCGCAGCGTGAAGTTCCTCTGGGCCGGCTCCCAGAAGAAGGGCGAAGTGACGGTTCCTCAGCAGAGGGACTACTACAAGAGCCTTTCCGTGACGGAGTATCCCAGCTTCATGACCAGCGCCCCCATGCTCATTGACAACTTTGTCAAGGTGGGCGAGAATTTTGCCGATTACAACAAGACTCTCCCCAGCAGCCTGAGCAGCGAAGACCCCGACAAGCACCAGCGCACGCTGCATCCGCGTACGGCTGTGGCCCTAACCGAGAAGAATCACCTGATCTTTTTCGTGGTGGACGGCCGCATCAAGAGCAAGGGCATGAGCGCCCGCCAGCTTACGCGCTTCCTCGTGAAGTGGTTCAATCCGCAGTACGCCCTCAACCTGGACGGCGGCGGTTCCACCACCATGTGCGTGAAAGGGGAGGGCGACTCCTATTCTCACGTCGTGAACTATCCCTGCAGTGAAAACACCAACTACGACCACACCGGAGAGCGTTCCCGTGACGTTTTCCTGATGGTTGTCAAAAAGTAAGCTATGAGACGTATCCTTCTCATGTTAGTTGCTGCCGTGGGGGCTGCCTTTGTGGCAGTCTCCTGCGGTGGTAAAAGCACGTACAATAACAATATCGGCCCCGGTGGTGAGCCCGCAGGGACCGAAACCACTCACAAAGGCCCCAGGGCCGTCTTCATCGGCGACAGCATTACCTGGTTGTGGGTGCAGTCCATCGATATCAACAAGAGCAAGTTCGACGCCTCCATTACGCTGCCAAACTCGCTGCCGTCCTACATGGAGGACAAGGGTACGCAGTATCACGTTACCTGGCATCCCGGATTCTTCACGGCAAACGGGTATGTGGACAAAGGCGTGAGCGGCCAGCGTACCGACGAAATGCTGGCCCGCTTCAAGACCGATGTCCTGGACCAGGATCCTCACTGCGTGGTGATCATGGGCGGGACCAACGACCTGGCCCAGGGGTATGCCAAGGATGTGATCTTGTCCAACATCAAGTCCATGGCCGAGCAGGCTGCTGCGAAAAACATGAAGGTGGTCCTTTGCTCCGTGACGCCCTGCAACATGGAGTATTCCCGGCTCTCCCCGAAGGGAAAGGGTACGCATATCAAGACGCTGAACACCATGATTAAGGAGTATGCCGCATCCAAGGGCTTTACCTACTGCGACTATTTCCCCGCCCTCGTGGCCGAAGACGGCCTGGCCCTCAAAGAGGAATACTGCCTCTATGACCGTCTGCATCCCTGCCCGGATGCCTATTATCTGATGGAGGACATCATCAAGCCCATCATCGATAAACTGCTGAAATAACCACACCCACTGAAAAACTAATCTCCAATGAAAAAGGAATATAAGACAAACTACGTGGCGCCCGAGACGGTGCCCGTGCAAATAGAACTGGAGCAGTGCATTGCCCAGTCGGGACTGGGAACGTTAAATGGGTTCGAGAACAATATTCTGTTCGACGAATTCAGCATTATCTAGGAGGACCGTATCATGAGAAAATATTCCATTTTTGCGCTGGCCTCCGTCGCCGCCCTTTCGCTGAGTGTTTCCTGCTCCAAGGAGAAGGATGTGCTTGTTCCCGAGACAGAAAAGATTACCATCACGGCCTCTTTCCCGGAGGAAGGCCTCACCAAGGTGGGCTTTGTGGAAGATGGTTACAACGACAAGTTGAACCTGATATGGCAGGCCGGTGACCAGATTACCATCACCGATGAGGCCGATCCTACCAATACGCAGACCTTCGACATTGTTTCCGGCATGGGAACCAAGTCTGCTACCTTCAGCGGCACGGCTCCTGCCGCCGCTGCATCCTATAAGATTATTTATAACGGAAATCCGTCCTATGCCGTGCAGACGCAGGCTGCCGATGGCGACACCGGCCACCTCAAGTATGAGGCTACGCTTACGGGCGTTACGGATTATTCCAGCTTTACGTTTACGGCTGCCGCTTCCTCGGCCGTGCTGCGCCTGAGGACCCAGATTCCTGACGACTTCTACGGCAATGTCAAGTCCGTGGTTATCAAGGCCGGTACCGCCTTTGTCAAGGTGGATATTACCGACTCGGCCGATGCCGGTGAAGCCAAGGTGTTTACCGTGTATGCTTCGCTGCCTGGCGAAATGGCGATTGCAGCCGGGACCGAGCTCTATGTGAGCTTCATGATGGACGAGACCAAGGCCTACCTCAAGCACACCGCTTACCGCGTGCTGCCCGCCATGACCATAAAGGCCGGCAAGGTGAATACCATCAACCTCAACTGCTCCGCTATCGAGACCTCGGCCGGCGCCGGCGACAACGGCACTGCCGCCAATCCGTATCTGATTGCCGATCAGTACCAGATGAATGCCATGCATAATGTAATGGCCGACAATGCAAAGAAATACTTCAAGATGGTGGAGGATGTGGATATGAAAGATGTGGATTGGAGTCCTTTGAATCCTACTTCTCCCTACAATCTACAGATGGATTTTAACGGTAATGGTAAAACCATCAAGAACTTATCTTCTACAGGAAAAAAGTATGCTAGTTTTGCCGGAGTATTGAATGGTGCCTTTTACAATGTGACCTTCGACCATGCTAAAATAAGTACTACTGAGACAAATGCTGGCGTCGTTGCTGGTTATCTGGGTACTACTGGGGTTATAGGAGTTTGCCATGATGTTACAGTTGCAAATTCGACTTTGACTAGCACTAAGGATTATTTTGGTGGCATTGTAGGCCGAGTGGCCAATCCTGGTGCCGATATCGATAACTGTAAGATTATCAACTCAACTATTACCGGCGGAGGAAAATATACAGGTGCAATCATTGGAGCTTTAATGAGTGATGCATATAATGTAACCAATTGCTCCGCAGACAGCGATGTAACTGTAACAGCTTCCGGTTTTCAGCATGTTGGCGGACTGATAGGAAGAATAACAAAGGCTTGCACTGTGGAAAAAAGCTCTTTCTCTGGCTCTGTGACTGGCGGTCACGATGTCGGTGGAATTGTGGGTTCTACTGATGCGGCGGTAGTTATCATGAATTGCTATTCCTCTGGAACAGTACAGGGAGGTTCTGGATATCAGCGTTGTGGCGGCATTGTTGGTGAATTAAGTGCAAATGCCTCTGTGATAAATTGCTATTCAACGGCATCGGTTTCTACATCACGTGTATGTGGAGGAATTGTTGGAAGAGCATGTAACGTGAGTTGGACTACAACTTCTGATTCTAATAATACCATTTCCAATTGCATTGCTTTTAATTCATCTGTATCTGCTCTGGCTACTGGCGGTTATGGCTCATCTGGCGCCATCGTTGGCTATACTTCCTGTAAGAATATCCTTGCTGATTGTTACCGTCTTTATAATATGGTTTATGTCAATTCCAACAATGAGACGGAATATATCAATACTATGGTAGATCAGCCTAACTGTGACGGAACAAACTGGGCCCAGGGAACCACTCCGGGTACCAAAGCATCATACCAGTGCCCTTATTATGGTGTTGCTGCGGCAAATGATGCAACTGTGTCTTCCCTTGCCCAGACCCTCGGCTGGTCCTCCGCCATCTGGGACTTCTCAACGGATTATCCGACTCTGAAATAATAATTAAATGAAGTTTCTCGATTTCTTCAAGATGGAATCCGGGGCGGTTGACGCCCCGGTTGGTCCCGAAAAGGTAGACTCGACGTACAAGCGCCTTCGCATCCAGACCTTCCTGGCCGCGACCTTCGGCTATGCCATCTACTACGTCTGCCGCCTTTCCTTCGGCGTAATGAAGCAGCCGCTCATTGACGCGGGACTCCTTAACGCCACGCAGTTGGGTATCATCGGCGCGTGCATGTACTGGTCCTACGCCATTGCCAAGCTGGTGAGCGGTTTCCTGGCCGACAGCGCCAATATCAAGCGCTTCATGGCCACAGGCCTCTGCGTGTCCGTGGCAATGAACTTCACCATGGGCGTCCTTGGCGTGGAAGCCATGAACGGAAACCTGGCCAACACCGGCCTGTTCATCGCCTTCGCGGTGTGCTGGGCCATCAACGGCTGCGCACAGTCCATGGGTGCTCCGCCGGCCATCATCTCCCTCTCGCGCTGGTTCCCCCTGCGCATTAGAGGCACGTTCTATGGCCTCTTCAGCTCCTCCCACAACATTGGCGAAGGCCTCTCCTTCGTCTTTGTGAGCGCGCTGGTGGCCGCCTTCGGCTGGAAGTGGGGTTTCTTTGGGGCCGCCCTTGCCGGTGTGCTGGGGGTACTCATCATTGTGTTTTTCCTGCACAACAGCACGGAGAGCAAGGGACTTCCTTCCATTGAGAAACTGGCGGGCGAGCCTCAGCCCAAGGCCGTATCGGCCGAGGAAAAACGGGCCGAGACGCGCCGCATGCAGGCTGCCGTGGTGAAGAACCCCGGCGTGTGGATCCTGGCCCTTTCCAGTGCCTTCATGTACATGAGCCGCTACGCCATCAACGAATGGGGCATCATCTTCCTCCAGGAAGCCCGTGGCTACAGCATCACCGAAGCCGGAGCCATCGTGGGCGTGAACCCCATCTTCGGCGTACTGGGTACTGTTTTCTCCGGCTGGCTCTCCGACAAAGTGTTCAAGGGAGACCGCAAGTATCCGGCCTTTGTCGCCGGTATCCTGGAAGCTATCGCCCTGGCCCTGTTCCTGTTTGGCGGTGGGCAGAAGTGGGTGGTATACCTGTCCATGATCCTGTTCGGTATTGCCATCGGCGTTCTCATCAGCTTTGTGGGCGGCCTCATGGCCATTGACCTGGTGCCCCGTCAGGCAACCGGCGCGGCCCTCGGTATCGTGGGCCTGGCCTCCTATGCCGCAGCCGGACTGCAGAACGTGATTACCGGCGTGCTCCTGGATAACCACATAGTGGACGGGGTGCACGACTTTACCTATGTGAGCTGGTTCTGGCTGGGTGCAGCCGTGATTTCCTTCCTGCTTCCGGTCCTGAACTGGAAGCGTAAACAGCAAGTGATTGATTAGTGATTGTCTGATATGAAAAGATTTTCCTTCCTGGCGGCGATGCTCGCCCTGTTTTTGAGTTCATTCCTGGCTTTTGCCCAGGCACCTTCCGGTGAAGGCTGGACATCGAATGTCGTCGCAGACGGCGTGTCCTACTACCACTTCAGCGGTGTGGAGCCTGTGTCGGGAGCCATCCAGAAAATCAACGTGATTGACTGGGATATGGCCAACAAGGACTATGCCCTCCGTCTGGTCTGGTCCGACGTCAAGTGCCCCACTTCCAGCGTCTTCCGCCGGGAGAACGCTGTGGCTGCGGTGAATGCGGCCTACGAGCCGGAGTCCATCGTGGTCAAAACGGGTGGTACCTACCATACCTGCATGCCCAGGGACACCGTGATGACCACTCCGGTCTGGAACTGGAAGAACGACGGCGCCATCTACACCGACGCATCGGGGCAGAATATCCGCATCGCCTCCGACGGAAAAGGAAAATCCATTGCTGAGCAGCGCGAGTTCTACGGGACATCGGCCTGGGAGAATATCTTCACCAGCTCTCCCATGCTCATTGACGACTACGCTCCGGTGGGTGCTTCCTTCGTGGACAGTACCCTTACCGCCGCGCAGCTGGCCGAGTACAACTACGAGCACCCCGTCCGTCACCAGGGCGTGCGGCACCCCCGTACGGCCGTGGCGCTGACGGAGGACGGACACTTCCTCATGATCATCGTGGACGGTCGCCGGCCCGGTGACAGCGAGGGCATGAACGCCCGTGAGCTCACCCGTTTCATTGAGCGTAATTTCCATCCCCGCTATGCCCTGAACATGGACGGTGGCGGTTCCACTTCCATGTGTGTGCGCGGATTCGGAGATCCCGGAACGCATCTGGTGAATACGCCCAGCAGTAACAAGCCCTCCGAAATCAAGCGGGAGCGCAAGCTGGTCTCGCACTTCTGCCTGGTGGAGGTGCCCAAGGCTCCCGTCACTTCGGTGCACGAAGAGGTGATGGCCGACTGGAACAAGTCCTCCGGCCTGGACCGCGTGCTGGACTGGGGCCCCAAGGCTGCTACGCCGGCTCCGAAGGGCTATGAAGCCACGTATGTGAACCACTATGGCCGCCACGGTTCCCGCTATGCCTACACCGCCAGGGCCTATACGGATCTCCTGGAAATGCTCCGGGAAGGTGCGGCTGAGGACAACCTTACTCCTTATGGCCGTAAGATGCTGGATCAGCTGGAGCCCTTCTGGAAGAAGGTGGAGTACCGCGTGGGAGACCTCACGGAACTGGGCTGGGCGCAGCACGCCCAGATTGCAAAGACCATGGTCCAGAGCTTCCCCAAGGCCTTTGGCAAGGGGAGCCGGATTGACGCTACGTCATCGGCCTCTGTCCGCTCCATCATGTCCATGACTTCCTGCGTATCGGCCCTCTCCCGCCTGGCCCCGAAGGCGACGGTCTATGCCCATCAGGGCAAGGAGGATATCCAGGCTACGCGCCCCAACGAGTCCCGCAATCCGTTTGCCTACAAAGGCCCTGCAACGGTGTTCCCGTATTCCGAGACGTCGGAGCAGTTCTTCCTGCGCCGTTTCCCGCAGTACCTTGATGTGCTGGGGCGGCTGTTCAAGGATGCATCGGCCGGCCTTGGCAAGCGCAATGCCTACGACGTGTTCTTTAACCTGTATATGTTCGTGGGCGGCATGAACAGCCTGCCGGAGGAGCTTCGCCTGGATGTGAAGGATTTCTTCACGCCCGAGGAGTACGCCACCCTCTGGGAAACGGACAACTACGAGCGTTTCCGCGAGTACCTGCCGTACCGCATCACCTGCTCGTCCATCGTGGATGACATGATTGCAAAGGCCGATGCCCGTCTGGCCGCCCGTGAACCCGGTGCCGACCTCCGCTATGGCCACGACCACATCATGATGGCCCTCATGATGATCCTGGATATCGATGACTTTAACAAGTATCCGTCCAATCCGGACAACCTGGCCCAGGTGTTCCAGACCTACCGTTCGCCCATGGCCACCAACCTGCAACTGGTGTTCTATACCCCGAAGGGCGGCAAGGCCGGCGATGTGCTGGTGAAGGTGCTGCACAACGGCGAGGAGGTGCGGCTGGGCTCGCTGCGTCCCTTTGACGGACCTTATTATAAGTGGGCCGATGTCCGCTCCTATCTGGTTTCCCGTGTGAATCTGTTTGTAGATGAGAAATAGCTGTATGAAAAAGATTGTTTTGTTTGGCCTTGCCCTGGCGGCCCTTCTTTCCTGTGAGAGCCGGAAGGCTCCCAAGGTGGTTACCCTGATGTCCTACAACGTGGGTGTTTTCTCCAAGTATCAGGACAATAGCATGCCGGGCGTGGCCCAGCTCATCCGGGAAACCGGCGCTTCCTTTGTGGGCATGAGCGAGCTGGACAGCTGCAATACCCGCAACAATGCTTTCCAGGTGAAAGACCTGGCCGGGATGCTGGAGTGGGACTATGCTTTTGCCCGTGCCATCGCATACCGCGGCGGCGCCTACGGTGACGGTATTGTGTGTGCCCAGCCGGCCCTTCGTAAGGAGCGCGTGGCGCTTTCCCAGGCCGGTGGCGCCGAAGCCCGCGCCATCTGCGTGGTGGAGACGGAAGACTGCGTGTTTGCCGCCACGCACCTGGACCATCGCAGCATCGATGCTGCGATGACGCAGATGCAGGAGGTGAATGACTGGTTTGCCGCCAACTATGCCGGAGCAGCCAAGCCCGTATTCCTGGTGGGAGACTTCAATGTGTTCCCGGACAGCGAGGTGATTGCCCTGGCCCAGGAGTCCTGGACGCTGCTTTCCGGCACGGCCCTCACGTTCCCGTCCCGGAATCCCAACCGCTGCATTGACTACGTTTTCGCCTTCAAGGATGCCGCACCGGTTGAGGTGGTGAGCACCCAGGTTATCACCGAAGGCACGGCCGATTTGTCCGACCATCTGCCGCTGGTGGTAAAAGTGAAATTTTAGCCGTTTTTACTAAGTTATTGATAATGATTATGTTGTGCATTTTCCTCCCGGCGGTTTTGACCGGAGGAAAATGCACAACTCTTTTATTTTTAGGCTGTTAGCGAAAACGGGGGCCGCATAGTAAGCCCACTGCGGGTAACTCCCCAGCCAGCTGATGTACGTACATCTGTGCAAACGGCTAGGAACAGGCACTTTCTCCGATGTACGTACAAAAAAACGCCAACCCAGTGCAGTTTCGATGTACGTACATCGGTAGCCGTGGCACTTATCACACTGACAGTCAGCGCATTAGAGTAACTGACGGGTGTGAATAGCATACCCGTCAGTTACTCTAATCATTTAGTATTCAACTATTTAAGCGCCACAAACCGCCGCTTCGACGAACCTTGCAAAAAGCCCTCCTGGCAGCGGCCGTCACCAACCAGAAATGTCACAATCACCAACCCCAAATGTCAATTATACCGAAAACGGGCGGAGCGGGGCGGGGTGGGCGCCGGCGCCAGATTGGAGTTGCGCGCAAAAATGCGTATCTTTGTACGATTGAGAAATTGTACAAGATGAGACCTTTATATCTTACCAATACCCTTACCCGCAATAAGGAACTTTTCAAACCCATTCACGAAGGACACGTAGGCATGTACGTGTGCGGCCCTACGGTGTATGGAGACGCTCATCTGGGTCATGCCCGTCCGGGTGTGACCTATGACGTATTATTCCGTCTCCTGAAGTACCTGGGCTACAAGGTGCGCTATGTGCGCAACATCACCGATGTAGGACACCTGGAGCACGACGCCGACGAAGGGGAGGACAAGATTGCCAAGAAGGCCCGGCTGGAGCAGCTGGAGCCGATGGAGGTGGTGCAGTATTACACCGAGCGTTACCACGAGGCCATGCGGCTTCTCAACGTTGAGTCGCCTTCCATCGAGCCCCGTGCCAGCGGCCATATCATCGAGCAGATCGAGACCGTGAAGAAGATTCTTGCCGCCGGATATGCCTACGAGAGCAACGGCAGCATCTACTTCGACGTCCAGAAATACAACCGGGACCACAACTACGGCGTTCTGAGCGGTCGTACGCTGGAAGCCACGCTGGAAGGTACCCGCACCCTGGACGGCCAGGGGGACAAGCGGGCTCCTTATGACTTCGCCATCTGGAAGAAGGCAGAGCCGCAGCACATCATGCGGTGGCCCAGCCCCTGGGGAGACGGCTTCCCCGGCTGGCATCTGGAGTGCTCCGTGATGGGGGAGAAGTACCTGGGTACCGAGTTCGACATTCACGGCGGCGGCATGGACCTCATGTTCCCGCACCATGAGTGCGAGATTGCCCAGAACGTGGCTTCCCGCGGTACGCAGGGCGTGCACTACTGGGTGCACAACAACATGATTACCATCAATGGCCAGAAGATGGGCAAGTCCCTCGGGAACTTCATTACGCTGCCGCAGCTGTTTGCCGGCGAGCATGAGAAACTGTCCCAGGCCTACACCCCCATGACCATCCGTTTCTTCATTCTGCAGGCACACTACAGAGGCACGCTGGACTTCTCCAACGAGGCCCTGCAGGCTGCAGAGAAAGGCTATAAGCGCCTTATGGCTGCCTGGAGAGCGGTGTCTAACGCTCCTTCCGGAGACCTGTCGGCCTCCCCGGCCGTATCGGCCATCTACGAGGCTGTCATGGACGCCCTCTGCGACGACATGAATACCCCTGTTGCCATTGCGCATCTGTTCGAGGCAGTGAAGCTGGTGAACGGAGGAAACCTGACGGCGGCGGATGCATCGGCCCTCAAAGTCCTCTTCGACGAGGTGGTGGGCGGCGTGCTGGGCCTGAGGGACGAGGAAGCAGGCGCTTCCGGAAAGGCCGAGAAAGCCCTGGACGGCGTGATGCAGCTGGTGCTGGAAGCCCGCAAGAAGGCCCGCGAGGAAAAGAACTGGGCCGAGAGCGACCGCATCCGCGACACGCTGGCCTCGTTTGGCATTGCCGTCAAGGACACCAAGGACGGAGCTACCTGGACACTGGAATAGTATGAAATTCATCTCCTGGAACGTAAACGGCCTCCGGGCTGTGGCGGGCAAAGGCTTCGCCGATATTTTCGTGGAACTGGACGCCGACTTTTTCTGCCTGCAGGAAACCAAGATGCAGGAAGGACAGCTGGACCTGGAGTTTCCCGGGTATCAGTCCTACTGGAATTATGCCGAGAAAAAGGGCTACTCCGGAACGGCTGTTTACACGCGTCACACGCCGCTTTCCGTGCGCTATGGAATGGGCGTAGACGAGCACGACCATGAAGGGCGGCTCATCACGCTGGAGTATGAGACGTTCTTTCTGGTGTGTGCCTACGTTCCCAATTCGCAGGACGGGCTCCGGCGGCTGGACTACCGCATGCGCTGGGAAGACGACCTGCGCGGGTATCTGTCGGCCCTCCCCAAGCCGGTCATCTACTGCGGAGACCTCAATGTGGCGCATGAGGAGATTGACCTCAAGAACCCTTCCACCAATCACTTCAATGCCGGCTTTTCCGACGAGGAGCGGGGCAAGTTCTCGGAACTCCTGAAGGCGGGCTTTGTGGACAGCTGGCGTTTCCAGCATCCCACGGAGGTGAAATACTCCTGGTGGAGCTATCGCATGAACGCCCGTGCGCGCAACGCGGGATGGCGGATCGACTACTTCGTGGTGTCCGAATCCCTGAAGGATGCCATCGTTTCTACCGAGATTCACAATGAGATTTTCGGATCGGACCACTGTCCGGTTCAGCTTGTAGCGAACTTATGATTTCTTTTACCTGTGACTACAACGAGGGCGCGCATCCCCTCATTTTACAGCGCCTTCTTGAGACCAGTTTGCAGCAGGAGCCCGGGTATGGGCACGACGCTTTTACGGCATCGGCCAAGGCACGTATCCGCGAAGCCTGCGCCTGCCCTTCCGCAGAGGTTTTCCTCCTCACCGGCGGCACGCAGACCAACTCCACCATCATCGCAACCATGCTCCGGGACTACCAGGGCGCCATTGCCGCCGAGACCGGCCACATCGCCGTGCACGAGGCCGGTGCCGTGGAATACACCGGACACAAGGTGCTCACCCTTCCCTCCCACGAGGGCAAGATGCGGGCCGATGACCTTCGCGCCTACCTTGCGCACTACTATGCCGACGGCTCCTACGACCACATGGTGTTCCCGGGGCTGGTGTACATTTCGTTCCCCACGGAGTACGGCACGCTCTATTCTTTGTCTGAGCTGCAGGCGCTCCGGGCCGTGTGCGACGAGTACAAGCTGCCGCTGTTTGTGGACGGCGCCCGTCTGGGCTACGGCCTCATGAGCCCTGCCTGCGACGTGACGCTGCAGGATCTGGCTGCGCTTTGTGACGTGTTTACCATTGGCGGTACCAAGGTGGGTGCGCTCTGCGGAGAGGCCGTCGTGTTCCCGCACGGCGCTCCGGAGCACTTCTTCACCATGGTCAAGCAGCATGGCGCGCTCCTCGCTAAGGGCCGGCTGTTGGGTGTCCAGTTTGACGTGCTGTTCACGGACGAACTCTACTTTAAGATTGCCCGCAGCGCCATCGATCTGGCCATGCGGCTCAAGGCTTCTTTTGTGGCCAAGGGCTACGAACTGTTCATGGATTCTCCTACCAACCAGCAGTTTGTGCTGCTTACGCCCGAGGCTATGCAGCGCCTGGAAGGCAAGGTTGCCTATGAGGTGTGGGATACGCTCTCTGACGGCCGTGCCGTCACGCGCTTTGCTACCAGCTGGGCCACTACTGCAGAGCAGGTTACGCAGCTGGAGGCACTTTTGTAATCGGCACATGCCTTGCGTGGAGCTAACACGCTGATTTGCAATATGATAACGAAAAACGCCTGGTAAATTTTCACCAGGCGTTTTTCGTTAATGTTCTGACTTTTAGCCAGTTACCTCCACGGCAAAGATGGCGGTTAGAACGGCAGGTCGTCCGTGGGCTCGGCGGCAGGCATAGGTCCTGCCGCGGGTGCTACGGGTGCGGCCTGAGCAGCCGGGGCAGCGGGCGCGGCGGGAGCGGCAGGGGCAGCGGGAGCGGCCGGCTGATAAGCCGGAGCGGCGGGCTGGCTGTAGGCCGATGCGGCAGGCTGATAGGCAGGTGCCGCAGGCTGATAGGCCGGAGCGGCGGGCTGGGCCTGCGAATAGCCGCCCTGCGGTGCGCCGCCGGCGTTATCCGGGCGCTTGCCCAGGAGCTGGATGGTATCGGCCACTACTTCCGTGGTGTAGCGGTTGTTCCCGCTCTGGTCTGTCCACTGGCGGGTGCGCAGCCGGCCTTCGATGTAGACCTGGGAGCCCTTGTGGACATACTTTTCCACGACGTCGGCGTTGTTTCGCCAGAGCGTGACGCTGTGCCATTCGGTATTCTCGCGGAGTTCTCCGTTGCGGTCCCGGTAGCGCTCGGTGGTGGCCAGGCGCAGGGAAGCCACCTTGGCGTTGGCGGCAGGGTTCTGGGGATTGGATTCAAGGTAACGTACTTCGGGGTCGTTTCCAACGTTACCGATCAGCATGACTTTGTTAAGAGACATAATAGATAAATGTTAAATTCTGACGTCCTGTAAACGCCAAGCCAAGTTACAAAACTTTTGACATTTTTTCAAGTGAAGGCTGTTCTCCGGTGAAAAGGCTGTAGCCGGCATAGGCCTGGCCCAGCATCCATCGGCGGCCGCTCACGTACTGCCGGCAGGGAATATCGGCAAGCTGCGGGATGCGGTATTCGGCCTCCAGCACGACGGCGCCTTTGAGCGGAAGGCCTTCCGGAACGGGCGCCCGGCCCGGAAGGGTGTAGAGGACGACGTCCGGCTTCAGGCTTCCGGCCTCCGGGAGCGGCACCGCGGGGCAGCCCAGCGCGGCGGCTTTTTCCAGTGACCGTCCGGTTACGGTGACCTTGCATCCGAGGAGCTGCGCCGCATGCACGGCAGCCCTTGCGGCACCGCCGGTTCCCACTACAAGGGCATCGGCAAAGGAGAGGCCGGTCTCGCGAAGGGCCATGAGGACGCCGTCTACGTCGGTGTTGTAGCCCACGAAGCCCTGGTCGCTGCGAGTTACCAGGTTTACGGCGCCGGTGGCCTGGGCCTGGGGCGAGAGGACGTCCACGCGGGCGAAGGCGTCCTGCTTGAAGGGCGCGGTGACGTTGATGCCGTCATAACCCTCTGTAAAAGCCTTCCAGGCATCTTCGAAATGCTCGAAGTCCAGGAGGTCGTACGTATGCCGGCCGTCATAGGCGGCGGCTACGAGGCGCGGACTCAGCGAGCCGGCGACGGGATGTCCGATGAGGGCGAATTTCATTCTGAGCGGCGGATAAAGCTCTCGTGGATATAGGAGGCAAGGCCGGCAAGGGCCTGCGTAAGTACCTGGGACTCATGGTTGAGCGTGGCGTAGATCATGCCCGTCGACACCGGCAGTTTCCAGATGCTGTGCAGGGCTCCGGCCACTACGCCGTGGTAGGCGCCGAAGCCGCCGGGGACGGGAACCACCGAACTGATGCTGCCGGCAATCATGAGGAAGAAGGCGTCGGTGAGGGTAAGGCCGGTGAATGCGGGGACATCCTGGAGGGCCCAGATGATGCTGGCGCTCATGATCCAGTAGATAACCCAGATGACGGCCGTATAGAGGAAGAACAGCCAGGCGCGCTTCATCTGCCGGAAGGACAGGAGCCCGCGGCCGATGCCTTCGAGAAAGCCCCACACCTTGCCCCAGATGCCGCCTTTTTCACGCAGTTTCCAGGCAAGGATGACGAGGGCGACCAGGGCGGCTGTCGCAAGGCCCATGCCCCACCACAGTCCATGGCCGATGCCTATGCCCGCGAGGGTTTCCTGAAGGTACGGGCCAAAATCGGCCCACTTCACGATGAGGAGGACGGCGCCCATCCCCAGGGTGACCAGCGCGTCCCACACGCGTTCTACAAGGAGAGTCCCCAGCGCCTTGTCAAAGGTGAGAAGGCGCTTCCCGTCCTCTCCCACGGCCGAGTGGCGGACCACATAGCCCAGCTTGGCCACCTCTCCGGCACGCGGAAGGACCAGGTTTACCGCCATGCAGATGTTGTAGGCGTTAAAGGTGGTGATGGCCGATGTGGATGAATCGAACGGCTCCAGCAGCATTTTCCATCGGATGCCGCGGATGTAGAAGACGGCGACGCCAAGGAGCATGGACAGGAGGATGTACTCCCATCGGCAGGCCATGAGGGCCTCCGAGAACTGCGCCCAGTCCACGGCCCGGAGGCAGAACCAGATGAGAAGGCCGGCTACCAGCGTCCAGAAAGCGTAGCTGAGGATATTTTTCGTTTTCTTGTCCATACTATGCAAAGGTAATGGAAAATCCGCAAATATTGGGTATCTTTGCGGCATGAAATCTATCCTTGGCATCGGCAACGCGCTTACCGACATCCTGGCCGTCCTTCCGGACGACACCCTCCTTCGTAAATTCCATCTTCCGCTGGGCAGCATGCAGCATGTGGACATGGAAACCGGAGACCGTATCTGGGAAGAGCTCAAGCACTATGGCGTCAAGTACGTTCCGGGCGGGAGTGCTGCCAATACCATCACGTGTACGGCCATTTTCGGCATGCCGTCGGCCTTCCTCGGAAAGATAGGCAACGACGACCTGGGGAACCTATTCAAGAGCACCATGGAGCAGTACGGCGTCAAGGCCCAGATGCTCTACAGCAAAAAGTCCAGCGGCCGTTGCATGGTCTTCATTACGGGCGCCAATGCGGAGCGCACCTTTGCCGACTACATGGGCGCTACGCTGGAACTGGGTCCCGAAGACCTCAATCCGCATTTTTTCGAAGGCTACGACTACTTCCACATTGAGGGCTACCTGGTTCAGAACCAGGAGCTTATCTCCCGGGCCGCCAAGCTGGCCAAGGAGGCCGGGTGCATCATCTCCATCGACATGGCTTCCTACAATGTGGTGGAATCCAATGATGCCTTCTTCCACAACCTGGTGGAAAATTACGTGGACATTGTCTTTGCCAACGAGTCCGAGGCCAAGGCCTTTACCAAGCTGGAACCGCAGCAGGCCATCGTAGAACTGGCCAAGTACTGCAAGATTGCCGTGGTGAAGGTGGGTAAGGCCGGCTCCATGGTGCGTTCCGGAGACGAATACCACTTCATCGAGCCCTGGCCGGCCACGCCTGTGGATGCCACCGGCGCCGGAGACACCTACGCGGCCGGTTTCCTCTATGCCCACTCCCTGGGCATGCCGCTGCGCGTCTGCGGAGAAGTGGGCTCCATCATTGCCGCCAAGGTGGTGGAGGTTATCGGCACCAAGATTGATATTCCCCGCTGGCGTACGGCCAAGGAAGAGATCAAGGCGCTCATTGCCGCCAATACACCCTCTGCCCAATGAAGAAATTCCTGATCATCTTTTTTATTTCCATGGTCCCGCTCATTGAACTGCGCGGCGCCATTCCCATTGCCGTGGGCATGGGGCTTCCCGTGATTCCGTCCATTCTGGTTTCTGTCCTGGGCAATATGATTCCCGTGCCGTTTATCTTCCTGTTTGCCCGCCGCTTCCTGGAGTGGGGCAAGGACAAGCGTTACATAAGTGGAATTTGCCAGTGGTGCCTGGAAAAAGGTGAAAAAGGCGGACGCCAGCTGGAAGCCAAAGCCGGTAAGGGCCTCTACTGGGCCCTGCTGCTGTTCGTGGGTATTCCTGTCCCCGGCACCGGTGCCTGGACCGGAACCCTCGCCGCCAGCATCCTTAACATGGACTTCAAAAAGAGCGTCCTCTACGTTCTCCTTGGCATCCTCCTTGCCGGCGCCATCATGGTCGTCCTCTCCCTCGGCGTCTTCGGCGCCATCTCCCTGGTGAAGTAGCGGCCGCGCGGGGTTGCTCACGGATTGTGTTGTAGGTCAGTGTGTTATCTCCACGCGCTGCCGGACGGCCTCGAACAGAAGGATGGCGGCGGAGACGGAGACGTTGAGGCTGTCCAGACGTCCCAGCATGGGAATGCGGATGTGGGCGGTGGCGGCCTTGCGCCAGCTATCCGTGAGGCCGGTGCTCTCGGTGCCCATCACGATGGCAGTGCCGCGGCGCATGTCCACATCGTAATAAAGGGAGGAGTCCTGCAGCTGCGCCGTCAGGATTTGGATGTTCCGCTCCTGAAGGAAAGAAATAAGCTGGGCCGATGGTGCCGCGACCACCGGTACGGTGAACACCGCGCCGATGGACGCCCGGATGAGATTGGGGTTGTAAAGGTCCGTAAGCGGGTCTCCGATGAGGACGGCATCGGCCCCGGCGGCATCGGCGCTGCGAAGTACCGCGCCCAGGTTGCCGGGCTTTTCCACGCTCTCCAGCACTACGATGAGCGGGTTCTCCGGGAGGCGAAGGTCTTCCAGCGTGCGCTCCTTGTAAGCTACCTCGGCGATAATGCCCTCCGTGCTCTCCCGGTACGCGACCTTTTTGTAAAGGTCCAGGGGTATCTCGATGAGAAGAGATTCTTCGGAAACCGGCGGAGCATCTATAATCTCCGGGCACACGAACAGGGTGCGGATTTCGTAACCGCCTTCCAGGCAGTGCTCCAGCTCACGCCGGCCTTCCACCACAAAAAGACCCTGCTCCCGCCGCGCTTTGGATTTTTCCTGCAGCAGGAGCAGATTCTTGATCTTCGGGTTCTGGGCCGATGTGACGGTCTCTTTTCGCATTAGAATTTTTCCGGCCTCATGGTCGGGAAAAATAAAACATCCTGGATGGTCTCTGCACCCGTCATGAACATGGTGAGGCGGTCAATTCCGATACCGATACCGGAGGTAGGAGGCATACCGTACTCCAGGGCGCGGACAAAGTCGTAGTCAATGTACATGGCTTCGTCGTCTCCCTTGCTCTTGAGGGCGGCCTGCTCCTCGAAGCGCTCCAGCTGGTCCACGGGGTCATTGAGCTCGGAATAGGCATTGGCCAGTTCCTTGCCGTTCACGAAGAGCTCGAAACGCTCGGTGAGGGTGTCGTCATAGCGGCAGCGCTTGGTGAGCGGAGACATCTCCACGGGATAGTCGATGAGGAAGGTGGGCTGCACCAGGTTCTTCTCCACGTATTCTCCCACGATGGCGTCGATGAGCTTGCCAACGCCCATTTCGGGGGAGACCTCCACGTTCAGCTTCTTGCAGGTGGCGCGAAGTTCGTCTTCACCCATGCCCTTCACGTCCACGCCCGCATACTCCTTGATGGCGTCCAGGATGGGCAGGCGGCGGAACGGTCCCTCGAAGGAGATTTCGTTGCCGCCGATGACCTTCTTCACGCCACCGGTAGCCCGGGCCACCTTCTGGAGCATCTTCTCGGTAAAGTCCATCATCCAGATGTAGTCCTTGTAGGCGATGTACATCTCCACGCAGGTGAACTCCGGGTTGTGGGTCTTGTCCATGCCTTCGTTGCGGAAGTTCTTGGCGAACTCGTACACGCCGGCGAAGCCGCCCACGATAAGGCGCTTGAGGTACAGCTCATTGGCAATTCGCATGTACATGTCCACATCCAGGGCATTGTGGTGCGTGATGAACGGACGGGCCGTGGCGCCACCCGGGATGGGCTGCAGGATGGGTGTTTCCACCTCCAGGCAGCCGGCCTCGTTGAAGCACTGGCGCATGGTGTTGATGATGAGGGCCCGCTTGATGAAGGTCTCCTTCACCGAAGGGTTCACCACCAGGTCTACATAGCGCTGGCGATAGCGGAGTTCGGGGTCCTCAAAGCTGTCGTGCACGGTGCCGTCGGCGTCGGTCTTCACGATGGGAAGCACGCGGAGGGACTTGGAAAGGACGGTAAGTTCCTTGGCATGGACGGAGAGCTGGCCCGTCTGGGTGTAGAAGGCAAAGCCCTTGATGCCCACAATGTCGCCGATGTCCAGGAGTTTTTTGAATACGGTGTTATAGAGGGTCTTGTCCTCTCCGGGGCAAATCTCGTCTCTTTTCACATATACCTGGATGCGGCCTTCGCTGTCCTGCAGTTCCATGAAGGAGGCGGCACCCATGATGCGCCGGCTCATGATGCGGCCGGCGATGCACACGTCCTGGAAATTGTTTTCCTCTGCCTTGTAGCCGGCTGCGATTTCCACGGTGGTGGCGTTGACCGGATACAGCGGCGCGGGGTAGGGGTTGATACCCAGTTCGCGCAGCTTTCCAAGGGATTCTCTACGTCCGAGCTCCTGCTCGTTCAACTCGTAATATGCCATAATTCTATTGATATTTCTCAAAGAATTGCAAAGTTACGAAAAAATCACGAAAAAACCCGGCCTTTACGTGAAGGCCGGGTCTGATACCACTTTGGGTCTTTCAATTACTATTTCTTGGGCATGAGCTCCGGGAAGTAAGCGGCGAACTTGGCCATGAAGCCGCCGGCTGCTTCCATCACAGGGCCGAAGGCCTCCTGGTTGGAAGTGAAGGAAGTGAGGAACTCCTTGTAGGTCATGTCGCCGGACACGCCGTCATAGAAGTGGAAGCCGGGAATGACATTCCAGCTGTCTCCTTCCTCTTCGGAGCTGGTTTTCTCCACCATGAAGCACAGGCTGGCCTGGATGGTGGGGTTGTTGTCGAAGTAGAGGTCTGCCTTGGCGCTCTTGTTGAAAAGCTGGGCTGCCTTTTTGGCTTCGGCCTCGCTGGAGTAGTTCATGGGGACAGCCCAGAGGTCTTCACCATCGATGTCGGCCTTGACGATGGCCTGGCCACCCATGAGGGAGATATTGCCTTTGATGTCGCCGGGAATGGTCTCGAACTCAGCCTTGGTGAGGGACTTGAGATCCTGTACAATGGTTTCCAGCTCTACCTCTCCATTGATGGAAAGGACGCTGGTGTTTCCATGCATGAGAGCGAGGGCTGCGGTGATGCCATCGTTGCTGGCGTTGAAGTCGTTCAGGGTAAGGCTGTAGCCCGGGATCACGACGGAAGCATGTCCTTTGATGACGTCGGTGTCGTCCAGCATACCGCTCTTGTTGTTGTCCTCAATGACGGGGTAGATTTCGATATCCATGAACTGCTTTCCGTCCTGGGTGATGTGAGCGGCAGCCTTCTGAGGAACGACGATACCGGTGCGGCGGATGAGGGTTACCTCGTCGACGGTGCGGGTTCTTTCGGTAAGGATGATGCCGTCTCCGTTTTCACCGCTGCATTCCATCTGGATCTTGTAGGTCTTTCCGTCGGAAGGAATGGTCATATTGAAAGGATTTTCGCTCTCCTTATAGACGAACTTGTTATCCACAACGGTAACATCGCCCTTGAGAAGGGACAGACGGATGATATTGGTGATGATCTCGGTGCCTTCGGACTTTTCTTCGGTGGTCTTGACCATCATTTCATCAAAATCGAGTTCTTCACTTTGTGCGCCGATGGTCTTGTAGTCGGTGTAGAGTTTGATGGCGCTCTGGCCCCACTCTTTGTAGTTGTCGGGGTCTACCTCCTTGATGGTGGCGACAGCCACGTCGGAAAGCTTTTTCTGAACCTCTTCGCAGCTCATGGGGGCTGCCGGTTTTACATCTTTGTTGCAGGAGAAAACTGCAAGGGCAGCGAAGCCTGCGAGAAGAATGCGGTAAGTTTTTTTCATAGATGTTGTAGTGTTTACTGTAAAATAATGGCCGGCAAAGATAGTAAAAAATTTCCATTCGGTGCTTGTCTCTTTCCATTCATCGGCATATTGTATCGCAAATTTTGCGTTTCAACGCTAAAATCCGTAATATTGTATACTTAATATAACCGCATATGAAAAAGACACTGCTTGCCATCGTAGCCGCCGCGGGCCTTCTGGCCTGCTCTCCCAAGGTACAGTATCACCCGGACTGGACATACAGCTCCGTCATCTATGAAGTGAATATCCGCCAGTTCTCCCCGGAAGGGACTTTCAAGGGCGTTGAAGCCCAGCTGCCCCGCCTCAAGGAACTGGGCGTAGATGTCCTCTGGCTCATGCCCATGTATGAGATTGGCGTGGAGGGAAGGAAGGGAACGCTGGGCTCCTACTATGCCATCTCCGACTACAACAAGGTGAATCCGGAGTTCGGAACCATGCAGGATTTTGAGGACCTTCTGGATGCCGCTCATGCCGCCGGATTCAAGGTCATCCTGGACTGGGTGGCCAACCAGACCGCTCCGGACCACGTCTGGATGAGCGAAAAACCGGCCGATTTCTATGAGCGCGACGCCGAGGGCAACGCCATCTGGGAATATGACTGGACCGACACCCGCAGCCTCAATTACGACAACAAGGAGGTGTGGAAAGCCCAGGACGAGGCCATGCGCTTCTGGCTGGAAAAAGGCGTGGACGGCTTCCGCTGCGACGCCGCCGGGGAAATGCCGGCCGATTTCTGGAAGGGCATCCTCCCGCAGCTGAACAAGGACTACCCCGAGATTTATCTGCTGGCCGAGGCCGAAAGGGAAAATCTCTCCGACCCTGTGAAAACCTTCGACGCCAACTACGCCTGGGAGCTCCATCACCTTCTGAACGACCTCTCCCAAGGCAAAAAGACCGTAAAGGACCTTAAGGAATACGTAGCCGGGGACGCCCGCCGTTTCCCCAAGGAAGCCTTCCGCCTGGCCTTCACCTCCAACCACGACGAAAATTCATGGGCCGGAACCGAGTTCGAGCGTGAGGGAATTTATGCCGATGCCTGCGCGGTGCTCTGCGCCACCCTTCCCGCCACCCAGCTCCTCGTGTACACCGGCCAGGAAATCGGCCTGGACCGCCGTCTGGCGTTCTTCGAGAAAGACCCCATCACCGACTGGAGCGCCAATGCCAGCACCAAGTTCTGGAAAAAGCTCATCGGCCTTAAAAAATCCAATCCCGCCCTCGCCGCCGGCGAGCGCACCGGTTCCATCACCTGGTGGGAGGTTCCCGTTCCGGAGGATGTCGTGGCTTTCTCCCGCAAGGCAGGAGACAATGAGGTCATTGTGATTGCCAACTTTGGCAAAGAGCCCTACACCCCCGTATTCAACTACCCCGGAACCTTCACCGACGCCTTTACCGGTGAGGCCGTGGACCAGCCCCGCGAGCTCAACCTGGCTCCCGGAGAATTCGTTGTATTTACCCGATAAACTATGAATAAAACCATTTTGGCTTTAACGACTTCCCTGGCTCTGGCTGCCTCCTGCGGCACCGGAGCCTTTGACGCTTCTTCGGTGGAAGATGCCGTTTCGCAAGTTTCACGCGTGGAACCCCTCAGCTGGTGGACGGGCATGAGAACGCCCCTCCAGCTCATGGTGCAGGGCCCCGGCATCTCGGCCTATGAGGTGTCCATTCCCGGAAAGGGGCTCAAGGTGACGGAGGTGCACCGGGCCGACAGTCCGGATTACCTCTTTATAGACGTGGAGGTATCGGCCCCCGGCACGTATTACCTCGTCTTTTCCAGAGGCGGTGAGTCCTTCAAGTATCCGTACATCGTACGCGAACGGGAGAAGGGAAGTGCCGCCCGCGGGAGCTTCACGCAGGCCGATATGATCTACCTCATCATGCCGGACCGATTTGCATCGGCCTTCGGGGACAACGACAGCGCCTGGCAGGGAGGGGAGTACTTTGACGGAAGCGCCCGTCCCTGGAGCGTTCCCGCAACGCCCGACAAGGTAGACCGCAAGGACCCGGTGGCCCGCCATGGAGGAGACATCCAGGGCATGATAGACCACCTGGACTACGTGGCCGACCTGGGCGCCACGGCCATCTGGTGCACGCCGCTGCTCCTTGACAACCAGCCGGCCGAGAGCTACCACGGCTATGCCTGCGCCGACTACTACCACATAGACCCCCGTTTCGGCGACAACGAGCACTATAAGCTGTTTGTGGAGAAAGCGCATGAGAAAGGCATCAAGGTCATCATGGACATTGTCACCAACCACTGCGGCACCGCCCACTGGTGGATGGACAACCCTCCGTTCAAGGACTGGTACCATGTGAACGAGCCCTACATGCAGATGAACGCCCTGTTCTCTGTGTACATGGACCCGAATGCCGCCAAGGTGGACCGCGACCGTCAGGAAAGCGGCTGGTTCGTGCCCTCCATGCCGGACATGAACTTGGACAACCCGTACGTCCTTCGCTATTTCCAGCAGTGGGCCGTGTGGTGGATCGAGTATGCCGGCCTGGACGGACTCCGGGTAGACACCTATCCCTACAACGAGCCGGGCCCCATGAGCCGGTGGTGCAAGGCCGTAACGGATGAATATCCGGGCATGAATATCGTGGGCGAGTGCTGGGATTACAATATCCCGCAGCTGGCCTACTGGCAGAAAGACAATCCCAACAAGGACGGCTTCAACTCCAACCTTCCTTCCATCATGGACTTTCCGCTGGAGCACGCCATCCACCAGGCCCTGAATGAGGACAAAGTGAACTGGGACGAGGGCATGACGCGCATCTACAGCGTCCTGGCCCAGGACTTCGTGTACAAGGACCTGAGCCACATGCTCACGTTCTTCGCCAACCACGACCACGCCCGCACCGGAGACACCTTCGGGCAGGATCCCCGCAAGATGAAACTGGCCCTGGCCCTTCTTGCAACCGTCCGCGGCATTCCGCAGCTCTACTACGGAGACGAGATGATGTTCCTGGAGAGAAAGGACTGCCCCAGTCATGACGGCGCCAAGCGTATCGACTTTCCCGGCGGCTGGGAAGGGGATGAGACAGACCTTTTCACTGCCATCGGCCGGGCCCATGCTCCCGCGCTGTATGCGCAGGCGGCCGAGCTGCACGACTATGCCCGCGCCCTCTTCCGCTGGCGCAAAGGCTGCAAGGCCGTACAGGAAGGGAAGACGCTCCATTTCCTGTCCCGCCACAACGAGGGCGCCCGCAACATCACTGACAACACCTACTCTTTCTTCCGCTATCTTCCGGAAGAGGCCGTGTTCGTGTACATCAACAACTGCAACGAGCCGCGTACGCTGAACTGGAGCCATTACCGGGAGTTCGTAGACGGTCCCGTCACGGGCCGCGACGTTGTGAGCGGAGAGAAAGTCACCCTGCAGGACGGCCTTACCATCGGCCCCAAAGAAGCCCTCATTGTTGAATTTGAAAGAAACTAAACTTAAGCAAGATGAAACGACTGATCAGCATTCTTGGCCTGGCTGCCCTTCTTGGCGCCTGTGCAGCCCCCGAGACCGTAGTGGTGGAGTATGAGGCCCTCACCAGCCCCGACGGCAGGCTGGAGGCCGTGTTTTCCCTTACCAATGGTTCCCCTTCGTATCGGCTCAAATATGCCGGAAAGACGGTGGTGAAAGAGTCCCGCCTGGGCTATAAGCTGCTGGACGGAACCCTTCTGGACCGGGACTTTACCCTGGTAGCCACCGAGCGTGACAGCCTGGACGTGGTATGGACGCCCGTCTGGGGAGAGGAATCGCAAATCCGGAACAACTACCGGGAGATGCTCATGAAGCTTTCCCGCGAGGACGGTGTCAACATGAATATCCGCGTGCGCCTGTACAACGACGGCCTGGGCTTCCGCTACGAGTTCCCGCAGGAAAACAAGCTCACCTATTTCAAGGTGGCCGATGAACTCACGGAGTTTGCGATGACCGGAGACCATACGGCCTGGTGGCTTCCCGGAGACTTTGATACGCAGGAGTACAACTATACCCGCTCCCGGCTCTCGGAGATCCGCGCCCTCAATGCAACGCCCCGTCCGTACAATGCTTCGCAGACCGTGGCTTCGCCTGCGTCGGTCCAGACCTCCCTTCAGATGAAGACGGCCGATGGCCTTTACATCAATATCCATGAGGCCGAGGTACTGGATTATCCTACCATGAACCTGGTGCTGGATGAGAGGTGCAGGACTTTCACTACTCTCCTTACCCCCGATGCCGAGGGCGTGAAAGGACGTCTGCAGGCCCCGTGCCACAGCCCCTGGCGTACCGTGCAGGTGTGCCAGAAGGCAACGGACGTGCTGGCCTCCCGCCTCATCCTCAATCTCAACGAGCCCTGCGCCCTGGAAGATGTTTCCTGGATTCACCCCGTGAAGTACATGGGCGTATGGTGGGAGATGATTACGGGGAAATCGGCCTGGTCCTACACCGACGATTTTCCCTCTGTACAGCTGGGCGTGACCGATTATTCCAAGGCTAAGCCCCATGGCCGTCACGGCGCTAACAATGAGAATGTGCGCCGTTACATTGACTTTGCCGCCGAGAACGGCTTCGACGCCCTTCTCATCGAAGGCTGGAACGAGGGCTGGGAAGACTGGTTCGGCGCCCAGAAGGATTACGTGTTTGACTTCGTGACTCCCTACCCGGACTTCGACCTGCCCGCCCTCAACGCCTATGCCCATTCCAAGGGCATCCGCCTTGTGATGCACCACGAGAGCTCTTCGTCCACCGTGAACTATGAGCGTCACATGGAGAAGGCCTACGAGCTCATGAACCAGTATGGCTACGACGCCGTCAAGAGCGGCTACGTGGGCAATATCATCCCTTATGGCGAGCATCACTACAGCCAGCCCATCATCAACCACTATCATTATGCCGTGGTTGAGGCTGCAAAGCACCACATCATGGTGAATGCCCACGAGGCGGTGCGCCCTACCGGCCTTTGCCGCACCTGGCCCAACATGATTGGCAACGAGAGCGCCATGGGTACAGAGTTCCGGGCCAATATCAATCCCGGCCATACCTGCATCCTGCCCTTCACCCGTCTCCAGGGCGGTCCCATGGACTATACGCCCGGTATCTTCGAACAGGATATGTCCGTTACGGCCCCCGGCGAGACCGGCAAGATGCGCCATACTATTGGCAATCAGCTGGGCCTGTATGTCACCTTCTACAGTCCGCTGCAGATGGCGGCCGACCTCCCCGAGAACTACGCCCGCTTCATGGACGCCTTCCAGTTCATCAAAGACGTAGCTGTGGACTGGGACCAGACCCTGTATCTGGGCGCAGAGCCCGGAGACTACATGGTGACGGCGCGTCATCCCAAGATGAGTACGCTCAACGCCGGCCGCCTCAAAGGCACTTCCGGAGCCTATGACTTTGTGTACAAGGACGGAAAGCCGCACGATGTGTGGTATGTGGGCGGCATCACCGGCGAGAACGCCCGCGAGGTGCACATCCCGCTCACGTTCCTGAAGCCGGGCGTGAAGTACGAAATGGCCCTGTACATGGACGCCCCCACTGCCGACTACGAGACCAATCCCCAGGCCTACAAGATTATTCACAGCGAAACCGTGAGCACCGACGTCATCAATGTCAACATGGCTCGCGGCGGCGGTTTTGGCATGTCACTGAGAGAAATACTGTAACAATATTAAATGGAAACCATCACTCTTTTTTGCGTTAACGATTCAAAGGAATATCAGATAAAGCAGGGGCAGCCCATTTCTGCGGTTGCCCCGAAGACCGTTACCGATTCTCTTTCCGGCAAGGAGTATCCTGTGCTGGCCGCGCTGGTAGACCATCAGCTGCGGTCCCTGGACTTTCCGGTCTTTTATCCGCACCGGGTAGAGTTCATCGGCTATAATCATCCGGAGGGACGGCGCACGTATATCCGTTCGCTCAGTTTCCTGGCTCAGCGTGCTGCCCGTTCGCTGTTCCCGGAGAAGGTCTTCAAGATTAACCACAGCCTTCCCAGCGGCCTGTACTGTAAGTTCCGGGCCGAGAAAATGGCCGATGAAAGCATCAAGCTCATGAAGGAGGAGATGCGCCGCCTCGTAAAGGCCGATCTTCCGTTCACGCACGAGACCATCCTCTCCACGGAGGCCGAGGCCGTCTTTGAGGCACAGAACCAGCGCCTGAAGGCGGGGCTGCAGCGCTCGCTGGGCACCTACTTCTGCACGGTCTATTACCTGGACGGCGTGGCCGACAACTTCTATGGCCCGCTGGTGCCCTCCACGGGCTGCCTCAAGGTGTTCGACCTCATGCCTTTCCACCACGGGTTCTGCCTGCAGTACCCTTCCGACGAGGACATTACCCGGCCCATCGCGCGGCAGAAGCAGATCAAGCTCACCACCACCCTCAAGGAGTACGGCTATTGGTGCAAGACCACCGGCGTGGTGGGTGTGGGCGCCCTTAACAGCCGCCTCATGGACGGCAAGGCCGTGGAGCTCATCAACCTGTGCGAGGCCCGGCAGGAGAGGGGCTATGCCGACTTGGCCGATAAGATCTATGCGGCCCGCGACCGCGTGAAGATTGTGTTCCTGGCGGGCCCGTCTTCCAGCGGAAAGACGTCGTCGTCGCTCCGCGTGGCGCAGCAGCTCAAGGTGCTGGGAATGAACCCCAAGGTGATTGAGCTGGACAATTATTTTGTGTCGCGGGAGAGAACGCCGAAGGACGAGTTCGGAAACTACGACTTCGAGGCCCTGGAGGCTATGGATCTGGAGCTGCTGGGAAAGCACCTCAATGCGCTGCTGGCGGGGGAGGAGATTGAACTGCCCCGTTATGACTTCAAGCAGGGACAGCCTGTCTTTGAGGGGAAGAAGATGCACCTGGAGGAGAACGACATCCTGGTGATGGAAGGTATCCACGCCTTGGATCCTGACATGGTTCCGTCGGTGGACCAGAGCCGCATTTACCGCATTTATGCATCGGCCCTCACGTCCCTCAAGCTGGATGAGAACTGCTGCATCTCCACTACCGACAACCGCCTTCTGCGCCGCATGGTGCGGGATAACCGCGTGAGGGGCATTACGCCGGAGGACACCATCCTTCGCTGGCCGTCGGTGCGCCGCGGCGAGAACAAGTACATTTTCCCCTTCCAGGAGAATGCCGATGCCCAGTTCAACAGCGCCCTGCTCTATGAACTCCCCATGCTGCGCTACTATGCCGAGCCGCTCCTGAGGCGCATCCTCCCCAACTCTCCGGCCTACGCCGAGGCCGTGCGCCTTCTCAAGTTCCTCTCCTATGTGGTTCCGCTCCAGCCCTCGGAGATTGACGCCATTCCGCCCACTTCCATTTTAAGGGAATTCATCGGGGGGCAGACGTTGTAGGGGTGGAAGCGTAACGGTAAAACCATTTGTTTTTTGTTATCTTTACGGAAAACAGGATTGATATGCATATTGTAAAACAGAGTTTGCTGCACGTGCTTGCCGGAGTGGTCATGGTATCAGGTATCGCCGGATGTGCTCCCAAAGACGCGGGAACGGTGGACCTTAAATCGGAGGAAGACCTCCCGGGCCTTACCGTAAGTACATCGGCAGGCAACTATTTTGACACCAAGTATTCCGGCCGGGAAGACATTTCCCTGTTTCTGGTAAATTCAGAGGCCGACGGTATCCAGGCCGTGCGCCAGGGCATAGCCGATGTCCACGTGACGGACGAGGTGGCTTTTTCACAAAGTGCCCGCGAGCGCCTGGGCATCAAACTGGCCTTCAGGGGAGAGGAAAACTTCGACGTCGCCTTCGCGGCCCGGAAGGGCAACAAGGAGCTGGTCGAGCAGATGAACCGCTTCATCGAGGCCTCCAGGGCCGACGGATCGCTGGACGCCGTCATTTCCCACTGGCTGAACGGGACGCCTGCTCCTGCGATGCCTGCTCCGGCGGAAAACACGAACCAGGACCCCTTGAAGTGTGTTACCGCCATAAACATGGAACCCGTCTGCTTCCTGGGGGAAGGCGGGGAGTGGATGGGCATGGATGCCGATATCCTCAGGCGTTTTGCTGCATGGAGCGGCCGGCGTTTCCAGATGAACTTCCAGGACCTGGGATCGGCCATCATCGCCATGAACACGGGGCAGTGCGATGTCGTGAGCGCATGCCTGTATATTACGGAAGAACGCCTCAAATCGGTGGATTTCTCCATTCCCTACTATAAGTGCCGTCCCGGATACTTCGTCCTGGACCGCGGGAGTTCTTCCGGGATGAGCATCGGGGAACGGCTGAGGATGAATCTCGTGACCGAGGGCCGTTGGAAACTCATCGTGGACGGCCTTTGGGAAACCCTGAAGATCACCCTCCTGTCCATCCTGCTGGGAACCCTGCTGGGCATGGGCGTTTGCGCCATGCTCCGCAGCCGCCGCAGCTGGGTCAGGAAGGCCGCAGGCATATACGGAGCCTTTATCCAGGGTATTCCTACGCTGGTCCTTTTGCTGATTATGTTCTATGTGGTGTTTGCCAATGCCGGCCTTAGCGGGACGTTTGTCGCCATTGTTACCTTTGCCCTGTGCTTTGCCTGGTCGTCGGGCAGCATCTTCGACAGCGCCATATCCTCTGTTCCTGCAGGCCAGACCGAAGCCGGCCTGAGCCTTGGCTTTACCCCGCTGAGAACCTTCACCGGCATTGTATTCCCGCAAGCCCTGAAAAACGGACTGCCGCTGTATGCCGGTGAGTGCGTGGCACTCCTCAAGAGCACTTCCATTGTGGGATACATCGCCATCATGGACCTGACGAGGGCCAGCGACCTTATCCGCAGCCGCACCTTCGACGCCTTTATCCCTCTCTTGATCGTCACTGTCGCCTACTTTGTGCTGGCCTGGCTGTTGCGCCTTTTGTTAAACCTCTTCCTTTCAAAGAAATAATATGATTTCCATCAGACATTTAAGCAAAACCTTCATCAATCCTGACGGAGGTACCGTCAGCCCCCTTAAAGACGTATGCTGTGAGATAGAAAAGGGAGAAGTCATAAGCATCATCGGCCCTTCCGGTACCGGGAAAAGTACTCTTCTGCGAGCTCTTAACATGCTCGAGCCGCCCACCTCGGGCCAAATCATCGTGGACGGGAAGGATGTTACGGCAGGCAAGTATCCGCTCGACAAACTCCGGATGAAGATGGGCATGGTGTTCCAGAGTTTCAATCTCTTTGAGCACAAGACCGTGCTGGAGAATGTCATCTATGCCCCCATGGAACTTCTGAAGCTCTCCCGGAAAGACGCTGAGCAGGAGGCCATGGAACTGCTCGGGAAAGTAGGCATGGCCCAGAAGGCCGACGTTTACCCGTCCTCCCTTTCCGGCGGTCAGAAGCAAAGGGTTGCCATTGCGCGTTCGCTTGCCATGCACCCGGAAGTCATACTCTTTGACGAACCTACATCGGCCCTCGACCCCACGATGGTAGGGGAGGTTCTCAGTGTAATACGCCGTCTGGCGAAGGAGGGAATGACCATGCTCATCGTCACCCACGAAATGCGCTTTGCGCGGGATGTGAGCACCCGTATTTTCTTTATGAACGAGGGCGTCATCTACGAAGACGGCACGCCGGAGCAAATCTTCGCGCATCCTGTCCACAGCGCCACCAAGGCTTTTGTAAACCGCATCCAGAAACTGACCTACGAGATTGATTCCGACAACTTTGATTTCCTTGAGATTCATACCGGTGTCAACCAGTTCTGCGTCAAATACAATCTTGCGGACAAGGCGGCGCTTGCGTACGACATCATAAAGGAAATGCTTTTCGGGCATCTGAAAAGCCTGAGGCCTCTCACCCTGAGGCTTACCCATGCCGAACTGTCTGGAGAGACGGCCTTGGATTTCATGGCCGAGGGCCTTACGGAGTCTCCGCTTCCGGGCGGGGATGCACTTGACGGAATAAAGGAAAAGGTGAAGGGAATCGTCGAGGAACCCACCGCTAAGGGATTTCGCGTCAAGCTGCTCTTATAAGTGCCGATGACGCCTGGTCTGCCGGTGAGGTTCTTCCATAAGAATTTGCTTGTTTTTGAAAATAATTGTCGATATTTGTCAAACTATGAAAAACTTAGCTCGAATCATGATTCCTGTCCTGGCTTTGTGCGCCTGTTCAACCGCACCCAAGGACAGAACCCTTACTTTTGACGGAATTGAAAACGCCCGCGAATTGGGCGGACTTGTGATGCAGGATGGTCGTACCATTCGCTGCGGAATGCTGGTCCGTTCCGGAGAACTTTCTGAGGCATCGGACAGCGATGTGTCTGTCCTCAAAGAGCGTTTTGGCCTCACCGATGTCTTTGATTTCCGCTTCGAGATGGAACGCAGCCGCAAACCGGACCGGGAAATCGAGGGCGTGAAGAATACCTGGCTGTCCACCCTTCCGCAGGCTTTCCTCAAGGCATTCGCTACCGGCCGGGCCGATAGCACCACGGTTCAATCGGCCAGCCTTATGGATGCGCTGGTGTCGTATGCCTTCCGGCCCCAGGCTCAGGAAATGGCCGGCAAACTGTATCCGGCTATCGTGTCCGATACTACATCCCAGCGTCGCTACGGGGAATTCCTCCGCGGAGTATTGGAGGCCGATGGCGGCGTCCTCTGGCACTGCTCCCAAGGAAAAGACCGTTGCGGATGGGGCTCGGCTTTTGTCCTGGCTGCTCTCGGTGCCAGCCGCGAGACCATCGTGGAAGATTTTGCACTGTCCAATGTCTCGTACGAAAAAGCCATTGAAGCCATATCGGCCCGCGTCATCGAAAAGGGCGGCGGCGAGCCGGAACTGGCGTTCATCCGTGCGATGGTAGGTGTGAACGTGGAGAATTTCGAGTGCACGCTGGACCTGATTGAGTCGCAGTATGGTTCCCTGCCGGCCTACTTGGAGAAGGCCTTGGGCTTTACCGCCGAAGAGCAGGAACAGATGAAGGCAAAGTATTTGAGGCGATAGTCAGTGAAGGATCGAGCGGAGAAGTGCGTTATACGTCCTGCTCGTGATGGCGCGAAAATTTTTTGCAAATTCCCCGGATTCTCTCTAATTTTGTGTCCCGGTTAGCTCTTAATCGGGATTTTTTATGTCCAAACATATGATAGATGCAAGCCTTCAGTTTGTAGGCCTGCAGGAAGATACAAGTGTGTACGAACTGCTCTCCGGACAGTTCAGCAATCGTTATTTCATTATAAGCCATGCAGGCACGCGCCGCCTGATGGCCTTTCCGGAAATCGTCGGCTATGATTCCTATCTGTCGATGCTCCCTCCTACCGTCGCCGCCCTTCGCCATTTGTTTCCACAAGGCCAGGGCGGCGATGTTGATATTCTCACCATCCTCCGCGGCGGTCTCAATTACCCACTGGAAGAAGCCTGCCACCGTAACGGCATCCGCGTCCGGGACATCCACTTTGTCTCCTGCGAGCGCATCATCGAAGACCACGTCATCACCGGTCTCGAAATCAAATACGAGAAACTGAGAGTCAAGAAGGATTGCACCCTTGTCATCGGCGACATCATCGCCACCGGCGACACGCTTCGCCTGTGCCTGGACCAGGTCATCGACCGCTTCCGCCGGCGTGGCGGCAGCATCCGGAAAATCATCTTCTTCACCATCGGCGGAACGCGCGCCATCGACCTCATGGAACAGAAAACGGCCGAGGTCCGCGCCGTCTTCCCCGAATTCGAAGGCTTCGAGTGCTTCTTCTACGAAGGCATCTTCAGCGTGTACGAGAATGCCGGCGCTACGGGCATCAACGTCCCCGACATCGACTTTGGCTGGAAGGGAGGCATCGTGTCTCCGGATTTCCGCCGCTATGTGATGGAACATCCCTATTCCATCCTGGAAAAGTGCATCATCTACGACGGCGGCGCCCGCCGATACGAGATTCCCGTGCACTTCCACGAGGCTCTGGAATACTGGGAAGGCATCTGGGGCCGGGCCGACCGCATCGATCCCGCCAAACTGGTAGGGGAGAAGCTGGGCTACGAGCATCCGCTGGGCTATGCCGAGTGGCTCAAGGTCACCGGCTTCCGGGATCTCATGGATGAGACTCTGAAGCGGCTCTGGACCAGCGAAACGGAGCTGCTGGAGAACGCAGGCGCCCTTTCCCTGGAGAACATCGCTACGCAGCGCATCCAAGCTATCAATTCTATCCTAAAACAATATGAGTAACAAAAAAACGGACATCGACTACACCACCTCGGCGGTGGACAAAAGCGGTCGTAAAAGCAACTTGAGCATGTTCATGATCATGCTCGGATTCACTTTCTTCAGCGCCAGCATGTGGGTGGGCCAGCAACTGGCCGCCGGCCTGAACTGGAGCGGCTTCGTATGGGCTCTCATCCTGGGCGGCCTCATCCTGGCGGCCTATACCGGTGCCCTGGGCTGGATTGGCGCCGAGAGCGGCCTCTCCCTGGACATGCTGTCCCGCCGCAGCTTCGGCACCAAGGGCAGCTGGCTTCCCAGCGCCATGATCAGCTTTACCCAGACCGGATGGTTCGGCGTGGGCCTTGCGATGTTCGCCATTCCCGTAGCCAAGGAGATGATGGGCCTGGAAGTGACGCCCGACTCCATGCCCTGGCAGGGTTATGTGCTGGTAGCCGTAGCAGGTGTCCTCATGACGGCCAGTGCCTACTTTGGCATCAAGAGCCTTACCGTCATCAGCTACATCGCCGTTCCGGCCGTGGCTATCCTCGGTACCGTTGCCATGGTGATGGCCATCCGTAACGGAGATGCCGGCCTGGTGGAACAGTTCGCCAAGGGCTCCAAGGACCTGGGCGTCATCGCGGGCGCCGGCCTGGTGGTGGGCAGCTTCGTCTCCGGCGGTACCGCAACGCCCAACTTCACCCGCTTTGCCAAAAACGCCAAGGTGGGCCTCTGGACCACAGTGGCGGCTTTCTTCATCGGCAACAGCCTCATGTTCCTGTTCGGCGCCGTGTCCAGCATCTATGCCGGCGGCAACGACATCTTCGAGGTTATGCTCAACCTGAATCTCTTCTACCTGGCCGTTCTGGTGCTGGGCCTCAATATCTGGACAACCAACGACAATGCACTGTACACCGCTGGCCTGGGCCTGTCCAACATCTTCGGCTTGTCCAAGAAGACGATGGTGCTGGTGTCCGGTGTCATCGGCACGGTGGCCGCCGTATGGCTCTACTGGAACTTCTGCGGCTGGCTCAACGTGCTCAACTGCACCCTGCCGCCCGTTGGAATCATCCTCATCCTGCACTATTTCCTGAACAGGGGCAAGGATGTGAAAGAGACGGTGGTGGACTGGAGCGCCATTATAGGTGTAGTCGCCGGTGCCGTTGTGGCCAACCTCGTACACTGGGGTTTTGCCTCTATCAACGGTATGGTGGTAGCCGCTCTGTGCTGGTGCGCAGGTCAGGTTATAGCAAAGCGCAAGTAAAAAATTCGTATCTTTGTACTCTATGGCAAAAATGGAGTACATTGAGATTCGAGGCGCGCGGGCGAATAACCTGCAGAACGTCAATGTAGATATTCCCAGAGGGAAATTTGTAGTAGTAACGGGACTTTCCGGAAGCGGAAAGAGTTCGCTGGCCTTCGACACTATTTATGCCGAGGGCCAGCGCCGGTACATGGACACGTTGTCCACCTACGCCAAGCACTTCATGGGAATCCTGGAAAAGCCGGAGGTGGAGGAAATCACCGGCCTCAGCCCCATCATTGCCATTGAACAGAAGACGACCGGCAACAACCCCCGTTCCACGGTGGGAACCATTACGGAAATCTACGACTTCCTGCGCCTTCTGTATGCCAAAGGCTCCCGGGCCTATTCCCCGGAGACCGGGCGGGAGATGGTGCGCTACACGGATGAGCAGATTGTAGACCTTATTCTCACGCAGTACGCCGGACGCAAGTGCTACCTGCTCTCGCCGCTGGTGCGGGGCCGAAAAGGCCACTACCGCGAGCTCTTCGAGCAGCTTCGAAAGCGCGGCTACACGCAGGTGCGCATCGATGGAGAAATCCTGGACTTGCAGGAAGTGCAGGCCCTGGACCGCTACAAGCCGCATTTCATCGAGCTCGTCGTGGACCGGCTCAAGCCCGAGGCGGGGGAAGACCGGCGCATCCGGGAGTCGGTGGGGCGGGCTATCGGCATCGGCAAAGGGTCTGTCGCGGTCCTGGATGCCGAGGACGGCAGCCTCCGCCACTACTCCAAGCATCTCGTTGACCCGGAGAGCGGGCTGTCGCTGCAGGAGCCGCAGCCGCACAGTTTCTCCTTCAATTCGCCGCAGGGCTACTGCCCGCACTGCAAGGGCCTCGGAACCATCGTGGACGTGAACATCGACAGCATCATCCCCGACCGCACGAAGAGTGTGGCCGATGGTGCCATCGTCCCGCTGGGGAAGGTCCGCGAGAGCCGCAAGTTCGATATTGTCCGCGCCATCGCGCGAAAGTATAATTTCTCGCTTTACGACCCCATTGACGCGCTGCCCGACGAGGTGGTGAGTCTCCTCGTTTACGGATCGGAGGACCTTTTCCGCGTGGGAGAGGGGAACCTCTCCGAGATGGAAAGCTGGGGCGGCGTTATTGAGAACATCGAAGATACCGTGGTGTGCCCGGTGTGCGGCGGTACGCGCCTGAACCAGGACGCGCTCTGCTTCCGGATAGACGGAAAGACCATTCCGGAGGTGGCTGCCATGGAAATGACGGAGCTGCGGGCGTGGCTGGATGCCATTCCGGCTGGATTCAATCAACGGGAGCAGAATGTTTCCCGGGACATCCTCAAGGAACTTCGGGAGCGCGTGCAGTTCATGCTGGACGTGGGCCTGGATTATCTGTCCCTGGACCGTCCCACCGGGTCCCTGTCGGGCGGCGAAAGCCAGCGCATCCGCCTGGCTACGCAAATTGGCTCCAAGCTGGTGAATGTGCTGTACATTCTGGACGAGCCTTCCATCGGCCTGCATCAGAAGGATAACCGCAAGCTCATTGCGTCCCTAAAGGCCCTTCGGGACGAGGGAAACTCGGTGATGGTGGTGGAGCACGACGCCGAGACCATGCTCAGCGCCGACTGGCTGGTGGATGTGGGGCCCGGCGCCGGCGAGAACGGCGGCCGCATCTGTGCCAACGGTCCGCTGGAGGAACTCCTGAAAAGCGGCAACTCCCTGACGCTGGATTATCTGCGGGGTGTCCGTGCCATCGAAGTACCATCGGCCCGTCGGCCCGGAAATGGGAAATTCCTGTCCCTGTACGGTGCTACGGGCAACAACCTCAAAGGGGTGGACGTCCGGTTCCCGCTGGGGTGTCTGGTGGGCGTGGCGGGCCTGTCCGGCTCGGGAAAGAGCACGCTGGTGAACGAAACGCTCATGCCCATCCTCAAGCAGAAGTTCTACCGGTCCAAGGAAAAGCCGCTGCCGTACGAGCGTATTGAGGGTGTGGAGTACCTGGACAAGCTCATCGAGATAGACCAGAGTCCCATTGGTCGTACGCCGCGTTCCAACCCGGCTACGTTCACGGCGGTGTTCAACGATATCCGTACGCTGTTCGAGGAAACGCCCGACGCCAAGGTCCGCGGCTTCAAGGCAGGCCGATTCTCCTTCAACGTTCCGGGCGGCCGATGCGAGGAGTGCAAGGGCGCGGGTATCAAAGTGATCGAGATGAATTTTCTGCCTTCCGTGCATGTGGCGTGCGAGGTTTGCGGAGGTAAGCGGTACAAGGAAGATACCCTGGCTGTGAAGTACAAGGGGAAAAGTATCAATGACGTGCTGGAAATGCCCATCTCAGAGGCTTATGAGTTCTTTAAGCCCGTACCGCGCATCGCTTCCAAACTGAAGGCGCTGGTTGATGTGGGTCTTGGGTATATCCACCTGGGACAGAGCGCCGTGACGCTGAGCGGCGGTGAGAGCCAGCGCATGAAACTGGCGGCGGAACTGTCGCGCCCTTCTACGGGCAAGACGCTGTACATTCTGGATGAACCCACTACGGGGCTGCACTTTGAGGATATCAAGGTGCTCATGGGCGTACTGCAGCGCCTGGTGGATGCGGGTAACACCGTGATTGTGATTGAGCACAACCTGGATGTGCTCAAGAGCGTGGATTATCTCTTTGACATGGGCCCTGCCGGTGGCCGCAAGGGTGGCCGCATCGTGGCCCAGGGCACGCCGGAGGAGTTGGCCTCCGATCCGGCTTCTGTTACCGGGCCCTTCTTGAAAGAAGTGTTGTAGGGGCGGCGCAGGTTCCGGGCTCCCTGGTGCAGGTTCCGGGCCCATCGGCGCAGGTCCCGCCTCTCCCCGGCACGTATAACGCACTTTTGGCCCTTTTTCGTGTTATTGCCCCTGCCCATGAGGGACGTATAACGCACTTTTGGCCGTTTTTCGCGTTATTGCCTACCGTAATGGGAATTATTGCGTATATTTAGACCATGGAAATGAACGTTGGAATCATAGGCGCCGGGCATATCGCCGAGAAAGCGGCTACGACGCTGGCGGCCATGGGGGACATGAAGTGTCTTGCCATCGGCTCAAGATCTCTGGAAAAGGCGCAGGCCTTTGCCGCGCGGTTTGACATTGAGCGCGCTTATGGGTCCTACGAGGAACTCCTGAAGGACCCGGACATCGGCCTTGTGTATATTGCTACGCCGCATTCCTGCCACTTTGCGCATGCGCGGGATGCTATCCTTGCCGGCAAGCCGTGCCTGGTGGAAAAGAGCTTCATGCTCAACGCCACAGAGGCGGCGGCCATCGTGGCCCTGGCCCGGGAGAAGGGTGTCTTTGTGGGAGAAGCCATCTGGCCGCGGTACATGCCTTCCTGCGAGATCGGGCGGGAACTGATTGCGTCCGGCGTCATCGGCGAGCCCAAAATGGTGAGTGCCACGCTGGCCTACAACGTGTCCGACAAAGAGCGCATCCTCAGGCCCGAACTGGGCGGCGGCGCGCTGCTGGACCTGGGCGTATACCTTCTCACCTTCGTTCGCATGTACTTCGACGCGCCCATCGAGCGGTTCAACACCACCTGCATCAAGTCGCCGTCCGGGGTCGACGCCACCGAGGACATCACCATGATTCTGGCCGATGGTACCCTGGCCTCCCTGCAGGCCTCGGCCTGGTGCCAGGGCGGCAACGAGGCGGTCATCGCCGGGACCACAGGCTATCTGGTGTTTGACGACCTCATCCATCCCACCCGCATCTCGATATGCCGCAAACGCCATGTGGTGGAGCGCGTGGTGGAAATGCCTCCGCAGATTACCGGCTTCGAATACCAGTTCCGCGCCTGCCGCGACGCCATCGCCGCCGGCGCCCTGGAGCCCGCCCAGATGCCCCACGGCGAAATCCTGTACGTGATGCACCTGATGGACCGCCTCCGCGCCGAGTGGGGGATGTAGGTGCCGGGCTCTCCGGCGCAGGTTCCACCTCCCCTGGCGCAGGTTCCGGGCCCATCGGCGCAGGTTCCGCCTCTCCCCGGTACGTATAACGCACTTTTGGCCCTTTTTCGCGTTATTGCCCCTACCCAAGGGGGACGTATAACGCGTTTTTCGGCCTTTTTCGCGTTATTGCTTGTACTCCTTGGCATTGAGAATCTGCCGCACCAGGAACTCCTGGACCTTAAGGAATTGGGCAATCTGGGGTATAGGCAGGTGATAATCCCTTGCCAGAATCAGGGCCAGTTTTGCCTTTTCGTTGTTATCCAGGTGAACGACCTTCCGGCCAGAGAAGTGCTTGCGGGAAAGGTTATTGAAGATACCCTCTACCTCTTCGTCCGAGAAGGCAATGTCCTCTCCGAGGCGCTCTGCAACCTGCGCATAAGCCTCATAGTCTTTGGCAAGCCGGCTCAGATAGCTCTTGGGCGTAGGAAAAAGCTCATAAAACTTACCCCCTTTGACAAAGCATTTCGGATTCAGGCCCAGCACTGGATTAAACTCCCAGTTTTCGGGAACAGGCATGCGGGAGCCGGTGAGCCGCTCAAGTTCCCGCTTGGACAGATCCTTGGCTTTTGTCCATTCAAAAAGGGACAGGAACGTGTTATGATGCATGAGTGTGGTCCCCCACGGGTATCCGCCCGGAATACACAGGTGTTTCTCGAGGGTATTTCTGTCCAGATAAATGAACTCCGACTTCAACTGCTCCCGGCTCTCGATGGGTACCAACTTGAAGCCATAGTCTTCCGGCAGTTCCGGGAAGCCCAGGACTCTGAGCCGATGGTTGAGTTTGCGTACCATATAGTGGAACATTTCCGTGATTTCTTCCCCGGTGCCATCCAACACAATGTGGATATGGTTGTGCATGAGGATGAAACTGTAGATGTCAACGGTAAACTTGAGCGTAAGGAGTCCCATCAGAATCATTCCGTAGGCAAACAGGGCCGCATTGTGAAAAATGGTACCGTTCCACCGGCCGTCGGTGGAAAGATGGTAGCACCCGTTGGGGAGGTTTTTGTAGTTTTCTGACTTCATAATCGTTTCGTTTTGAGCTCCCAACATACGACATTTCATTCAAAGCGCCATAAAAACTTGATCGAATGTGTGGTTTTAGCCGATTTTATGATATGTTTTAGCCGATTTTTGTATTTTTGTGCCATATGTTGACAGTCCGAACCGCCCTTAAAACCGATCTTCCCGCCATCATGAAGGTGCTGGAAGCCGCCCGCCAGATTATGATTTCTTCCGGTAACCCCAACCAGTGGGCAAAAGGGTACCCCACCGGGGAGATGGTCCTTGGGGACATCGGCCCGGGTTATGGAAAAGTGCTGGAGGAAAACGGGAGGGTAGCGGGCTATTTTGCCTGCATCCCTTCGCCGGACCCTACGTACGCCGTGATTGAGGGAGGTGCCTGGCTGGAAGATGAAACGCCTTATTACGTCATACACCGCATAGCCAGCTATCCGGATGTCCATGGCGTGTTCAAGACCATGATGGCATACATGGAAGGGGTCACAGACAACATCCGCATCGACACCCACAAGGACAACCGCATCATGCAGCACAACCTGGCCAAATACGGTTTCACCTACTGTGGCATCATCCATATCGCGTCAGGTGCCGAGCGTCTGGCCTATCAGCGGTTGCAGAAGCAGGGGCAATAACGCGAAAAAGGCCGAAAAATGCGTTATACGTTCCCCTTGGGTAGGGGCAATAACGCGTTTTTCGGCCAAAAGTGCGTTATACGTACCGGGGAGAGCCGGGACCTGCGCCAAAGGAGCCGGGACGCCTACAGGGCCTCCATGTTCCGGGGGTTGCAGATGTCCTTGGCCTCGGCGGTGTAGAGGTAATCGAGGAGCGAGGCGTAGTGCTCTTCCACCTTGCCGCGGACAATCTTCATGGTGGAGTTCATCATCTTGTTGGCAATGGTGAATTCCTCGTCACAGATGCCGATGGCGGAGGGGAGCCAGCGCTCGGGGAACATGCCCTCATGCTTGCCGCCTTTCTTGTAGCCATCGACATCGGCCTGGATGAGCCCCAGCATGTAGCGCTTGCCTTCCTCGGATTCCGGGGCCAGGCCGTGGGCCGAACATGCATCGGCCAGCGCAGCCTTGTCCGGCACGACGAGCGCCACGCAGAAGGGCTTTTGGTCGTTGTGCAGCACGCAGGCGTTCACCCACTTGGAGGTTTCGGTGAGGTTGTCCTCGAAGCCTTCGGGGGAGTACTTCTCACCGTCGGAGGAGATGAGGAGGCTCTTGAACCGGCCCACTACATAGAGGAACGTGGGGTCTTCGGGGCAGATGTAGCCCATGTCTCCGGTGTGCAGCCAGCCGTCCACGATGGTATCGGCCGTAGCCTTGGGGTTCTTCCAGTAACCGGCCATCACGTTCTCTCCGCGGATCACGATTTCTCCGCGGGTGCCGTGGGGAACTTCCTTTCCCTCGGCGTCCAGGATGACGCAGTCCATGGGCTTCACGATGCGTCCGGAAGAGCCGAAGCGGGCATGGCCGGCCGAGTTGGCGCAGATGATGGGCGTAGCCTCCGTAAGGCCGTAGCCCTGGAACATGGGCATGCCTACGGCGCAGAAAAAGCGCTGCAGCTCAATGTCCAGGAGGGCACCGCCGCCCACGAAGAACTGCATGCGGCCGCCAAAGCTTTCGCGGACCTTGGAGAATACCAGGGAGTCAAACAGATCTACCAGCGGTTTTCTCCAGAACGTGCCGCCCGTACCGCGGTTGTAGTATTCCTTGTTGTATTTGATGGCATTCCGGAGGGCGAAATAGAAAAGCTTCTCGGTGAAGCCGCCCTTTTTCTTGATGCCGGTCTCGATGTTTTTCTTGAAGTTGCGGGCCAGGGCCGGAACCGACAGCATCACGTGCGGACGCGTCTCCATAATGGCCGTAGGGATGTTGCGAAGGGTGGCCATGGCATTTTTGCCGATGGGAACAAACGCGATGGACCCGCCATAAATCATCATGGTATACATGCCGGCCACGTGCGCGAAGCAGTGGTCCAACGGCAGGATGATGAGCATGGTGGCGCCGTAGTCCACGGAGATGACGGAGTTGCCCTGCTCCACGTTGGCCGTGTAGTTGCGGTGCGTGAGGAGGATGCCCTTGGGGTCTGCGGTGGTACCGGACGTGTAGGAGATATTGGCATAATCGTCCGGGCCGATGGAGCGGAACCGGGCCTCGAATTCGGGCCGATGGGCGTTGAGGAACTCGTCTCCCATCTTCTGGATTTCGCTCATGCGGATTTCCCGGGGCTCCAGCTTGTCAAAGTCAAAGGCGACATCGTCAAAGACAATCACCTTCTCCACCGCCGGGCACTCCGGCAGGATGGCGCGGATCTTGGGCAGGTGGTTGCCCGAAACCAGAATCCATCTGGACTCGGAGTGGTTGATGCGGAACACCAGATCCTTGCCCTCTCCGAGGTTGACGGACAGGGGAACATCGGTGGCGCCTGCATACATGGCACCCAGCTCGGCGAGAATCCACATGGCGCGGCTCTCGGAAAGAAGGGCAATCTTGTCTCCTTTCTTCACGCCCAGCGACATGAGGCCGGCGCCAATGCGGTAGGCCTCCTCGCGGGTCTGGCCCTGGGTAATCTCTTTCCACTTTCCGTCTACCTTCTCGCGGAGGTAGACTTCGTTCTCATACTGGTGGGAATACTTCTCGACAAAGTCGATGATGGTGGGTCTTGCTGCTGCCATGGCTCGGAAAAATTATTCGGTGGGGAACAGGCCGAAGAGTTCGGCGTCAATCTTGTCCGTGATGAACTGGAAGTCCTCGGGACGGTTCTCGAACTTGATGTTGTCTACATCGATGATGAGGAGGCGGGCCTTGTAGTCCTTGATCCAGTCTTCATAGCGCTGGTTGAGGCCGGTGATGTAGTCGATGCGGATGGAGCGCTCATACTCGCGGCCGCGCTTCTGGATCTGGGAGATGAGGTTGGGGATGGAACTGCGGAGGTAGATGAGGAGGTCCGGCGGGTTCACCAGGCTCATCATGAGGTCGAACAGGTCGCTGTAGTTCTCAAAGTCGCGGGTGGACATGAGGCCCATGGCGTGGAGGTTGGGCGCAAAGATGCGGGCATCCTCATAGATGGTACGGTCCTGGATGATCACTTCCTTTTTCTTGGAAATCTCCACTACGTCCTGGAAGCGTTTGTTCAGGAAATAGATCTGGAGGTTGAACGACCAGCGTTCCATGTCCTCGTAGAAGTCTGCGAGGTAGGGGTTGAAGTCTACGGACTCGAACTTGGGCGTCCAGCCGTAGTGCGCTGCGAGCATCTTGGTGAGGGTGGTCTTTCCACTTCCGATGTTACCGGCGATAGCGATGTGCATAGTTGTATTGCGTTTTTAAAATAATCCGTATAATTCCGCGTCTATCCTGTCCGTAATGGCGGCAAAGTCTTCCGGGCGGTTCAGGAAGTCCAGGTTGTCGGTGTCTATCTCAATGAGGCGGCCCGTGTAACCGGCAATCCACTGCTCGTAGCGCTGGTTGAGGCCGTCCAGATATTCGATGGAAATGGACTGCTCGTAGTCCCGGCCGCGCTTCTGGATCTGGGATACCAGGTGCTCCAGGCCCGAGCGCAGGTAAATCATGAGGTCTGGCTGCTTCACCACTTCCATCATGACGTTGTAGGTGTCCATGTAGGTGTTGTAGTCCCTTTCCGACAGATTGCCCTGGGCGTAATTGTTGGCTACGAAAATGTGCACGCCCTCGAACAGGGTGCGGTCCTGGATGATGACCTCCTTGGATTTGGCGATCTCGAGGACGTCGTGCAGGCGCTGCTGCAGGAAGTACATTTCCAGGGCGAAAGACCAGCGCTTGATGTCCTTGTAGTAATCGGCCAGATAAGGATTATAGGTGACGGACTCAAACTTGGGCGTCCAGCCGTAGTGGCGGGCTAGGAGCGTAGTGAGCGTCGTTTTCCCGCTTCCTATATTTCCGGCTATTCCAATATGCATTTTTCAGGCGAAGTCTTTATTCTACAAAGTTGGCAAAAGTTTCGTAAATTTGCAATCACTTTAGACTAGCCGTTATGCTCCATACCCGCATATTTCAGTTCAACCCTCTGGGTACCAATTGCATCGTAATCTGGGCCGATGGAAACTCTTCCTGCACGCTCGTAGACCCCGGCATGAGCTCCGACGAGGGAGTCTCCGAACTTATGGAATTCCTGAGCCGGGAGCACCTCACCCCCGACGCCATCTTCCTCACGCACGGGCACTTCGACCATGTGTGGGGCGTGGAGCGCCTGCTCCCGCAGTTCCCCGTTCCGGTGTACATGCATCCCGCCGATGCCGACATCCTGGCCGACGGGTCATCGGCCTTCCGCGGCATGCAGGGACTCAAGGTCTTCCAGCACAGCTTCCCCACCGTGGATGTGGCCGATGGTGAGACGGTTACATCGGCCGGCACCTCCTGGAAGGTGCTGCACACCCCGGGACATACGCCGGGCTGCGTGTGCTACTATTCGGCCGGGAACAACCTTCTTCTCAGCGGGGATACGCTCTTTGCCGGCAGCATCGGCCGGACAGACCTGAGGGGAGGCGACTACGATGTCCTGATGGCCTCCATCCGCGAGAAGCTCCTGACGCTGCCCGGAGAGACAGACGTCATTCCCGGCCACGGACAGCCCACGACCATCGCCCGGGAGGGGATGTACAATCCGTTCCTGCAGCCGTTCAACGAGCCCGATGCGGACTTCCCCGAGGAAGGCATAGCCATCCGGGGAGAATGAACGTCATCTGGCTGGACTCCATCGATTCCACGAATTCGGAGGCTCTGAGAAGGCTGGCCGATGTCCCTTCGGGCACCGTTATCGCCGCGCGTGAGCAGACGGCCGGCCGGGGCCAGCGGGGAAACACCTGGTTCACCCAGCCGGGGCAGAACCTCACGTTCTCCATTGTCCTGAAGTTTGAAGGTGTTTTTCCGGTCTCCCGTGCCGTATGGCTCAACTACCTTTCGTCGCTTGCCGTGGCGGAGTTTCTCCGCTCCTTCGGCGTGGCCTGTGAGATCAAATGGCCCAATGACGTCTATGTGGGGAAGCGCAAGATCTGCGGCATCCTCATCGAGAATCAGCTGGGGGCCGATGGACTGGCCTCGTCGGTGATTGGCATTGGCATCAATATCAATCAGCGGGAATTCCCGCAGCTGGCAAATGCCACTTCGCTGTCCCTTAGTACTTCTAAGGAGTATGCTGTGGAGGAGTGCCTGCAGCGGTTTCTGGGTTTTTTCGAGAAGCTGCTTCCGCAGGTTTTCGAGGATGGCGCAGGGCTTTTTGATGCCTACTCTTCCCAGCTTTTCCGGAAAGGAGTGAGTGCCCGCTACTATGATATTTTAAGGGAAGAAGAATTTGACGGGGTTATCCGGGGCGTAGAACCGGATGGCCGCCTCTGTATAAAAGACGCGGCAGGGGAGTGCCGCTATTTCCGTTTTAAAGAAGTAAGTTACATCCTATGACAAGAGAAGCCTGGCTGGATTTTTTGCGGGTAACTGCCTGTTTTCTGGTAATGACGGTGCATGCCACCGAGCCTTTTTATCTGGGAGGAGATGGAACGCTCATTCTCAGCGGCGCCGATGCCTTCTGGGTGTCGCTCTTTGAGGGCATTGCCCGCTGCTGCGTGCCGCTGTTTGTGATTGCCTCCGGGTACTTGCAGCTGCCGCTGAGGTACGACACGTGGACATTTTTCCGCCGCCGTTTTGTGCGGGTGGTGGTGCCCATGGTGCTGTGGACGCTGGTCTATGCATTTGCCTACGGTTCGCCGGTCGCCAATCTCAAGGGCTTGCTCCTGAACTTCAACTACGCCGCCGGGCATCTGTGGTTTGTGTACATGCTCCTGGGACTGTACCTCATTATGCCAGTTCTGTCTCCCTGGCTGGAGAAGGTTTCGCAGAGGGAGCTGAGCGTGTTCCTGGGCCTTTGGGGCATTACGCTTTGCATTCCCTTCGTGCGGGAGTATGCCGGCGGTATGGCGCCCATGATTTATGCGGCCGACGGCCTTCCCGCTCCGGCCCTGTTCCCGCTCTGGGGTGAGGCCTCCTGGAACCCGTTTGGCCTGTTCTATTACGTGAGCGGTTTTGTGGGGTATCTCCTTCTGGGCGTGTTTGTGAAGCGATTTGTCCCTGAAGGCCGCCTGGTACGCGCCGTAGGTTGGACGCTGTTTCTCCTGGGCTTTATCCTGGTGTGCTTCGGCTTCATGCAGCGCATCATGGCCAGCGGCTCCTTCCCGGTCGAAGGCTCTGTAGAGGTGGCTGTAGCCTGGGAAGCCGCCATCTCCTTCTGCGGCCTCCCCGTCGCCCTTACGGCCCTGGGCCTTACGCTGGTGTATAGAAGCGGTTCCAGCTCCTCGGGCCGTTCAGTTCCGGCCGGGGATGGCTCTTCGCAGCAGGGCTTCGTCTATCGTCATGTCGTGCTGCCTCTCTCCACGGCCGGCTACGGCATGTACCTCATGCACATGCTGGTGCTGGGCCCGGTATCGGCCTGGCTCCGCTCCACGCTCGGCATCGGCCCTGATGGCCTTCTGGGCCCCGTCTGGACCACCCCTGTTGAGATTCTGGCCACCGCCCTCATCTCCTTCCCCGTGGTGGGCCTTATCGCTGTCCTCATCCGCCGCATCCCCCGCGTGGGTACGTGGATAATGGGGTAGTGGACCTGGTCCAACACTTGTTTTGAAACCTGCGCCGCGCCCTGAACGTATAACGCGTTTTCGGCCCTTTTTCGCGTTATTGCCCATCCATGGGAAGGACGTATAACGCACTTTCCCGCCAAAAACGCGTTATTGCCCTTATCCGAAACGGGAGAAGTCTTGCGTTTTCGCCGATTTATGCCGTAATTCGCGTTTATGAAAGTCATCATTGCACCCGATTCGTTCAAGGAATGCCTGTCATCACCTCAAGTGGCGGCGGCAATGGCCGATGCCGTCAGAGCCCGCTGGCCCGAGGCACAGGTGGTGGAACTCCCTCTGGCCGATGGTGGCGAGGGCACGCTGGAGGTTCTGTCATCGGCCCTGGGTGCCCGTCCCATGAAGGCCGATGTCCATGATCCCCTGGGCCGATGCATCGAGGCACGCTATGCCTGCGTGGGACGCACTGCTATCATCGAGGTAGCTCAGGCGGTGGGGCTTTCGCTGCTTAGCCCCTCCGAGCGGAATCCGCTGAAGGCATCCAGTCTGGGCCTTGGAGAGCTGCTGGTTGCGGCATATGACGAGGGCTGTACGCGGTTTGTGGTGGGCCTCGGCGGCACGGCCACCTGCGACGGAGGTGCAGGCATGCTGCGGGCTCCGGGAATAGAACGGCTTCGGGGCGCTTCCTTTGAACTTCTGTGCGATGTGGATGCGCCATTTGTAGGCCCCAGCGGCACCGCCAGGGTGTTTGCTCCGCAAAAGGGTGCGTCCCCGGAGGATGTCGAGGTGCTGGAAAAACGTATGCTCGCGCAGGCCTATGCCCTTCAGGTGCGAACGGGCGTGGATGTATCGGCTCTGCCCGGTGCCGGTGCCGCCGGCGGTCTGGCCGGAGCACTCCTGGCCTGCTTCGGGGCCACCATACACCCCGGCATCGACCGTGTGCTGGACCTGGTCCACTTTGATGACGCCCTCCTCGGCGCCAGCCTCATCATCACCGGCGAAGGCAAGTCCGACGCACAGACACTCATGGGAAAAGTGCCGATGGGAGTGCTCCGCCACGCCGGCGCAAGCTTGCATACCGGGGCCGGAGCCGTTCCGGTTGCACTGCTATCCGGCCGCATCGAGGACCGCCCCGCTCTGGAGCACGCCGGCTTTGCCCCCGTGATGGAAGTAACACCCCGCTCGCTCTCTTTGCAGGAGGCCCTGGCCCCCGGTGTCGCCATCCAAAACCTCCATCAGGCCGTCCTTGAAATGCCATTTCAGCTTGATTCATAGACCCGTTGGACCAGGTCCATCGCTTGGCCCTTCACGGCATCAAAACTTTTTGTATCTTTGTACAAATGCACTGATATGAAACGACTGACCCTCCTTCTTGCACTGCTTCTCACGGCCATGACAGCATCGGCCCAGCAGTATCTCACGATTAACGACATTCCCTACAGCAAAAGCGCCGACGCCTATGCGAAGGAGCGCTGCAAACTGGACGTCTATTATCCCACAGACCTCAAGGACTGCCCGGTGGTGGTCTGGTTCCATGGCGGCGGCCTCACGGGGGGCAACAAGTTTATCCCGGAGGAGCTCAAAAACAGCAAACTGGTTGTGGTAGCCGTCAATTATCGGCTCATGCCCAAGGCTACCATTGACGACTGCATCGATGACGCTGCGGCGGCGGTGGCATGGACGTTCGATAACATCGGCGAGTATAATGGGTCGGCCGATAAAATCTTCGTGGCAGGCCATTCGGCCGGCGGGTACCTCACGGACATGATCGGCCTGGACAAGCACTGGCTGGCCAAATATGGTGTGGATGCCGACAAAATCAAGGGTCTTGTCCCCTACAGCGGTCAGGTGATCACGCACTTCGCCCTCCGCGAGCGGCGGGGCATGCAGCCCACGCAGCCGCTCATCGACGAGTACGCACCGCTGTATCACATCCGGCCCGACGCCCCGCCCATCGTCATCATTTCCGCCGACCGCGAGGAGGAACTCTATGGCCGATACGAAGAAACCGCCTACTTCTGGCGCATGCTCAAACTCGTCGGCCATAAGGACGTAACGATTTATGAACTGGACGGTTACAACCACGGCGACATGGCCACTCCCGCTCATGCCATCCTCAAAAAGAATATCAAACGCCTATGCTCATCGCGCTAACCGGCTACATGGGCAGTGGCAAAAGCACCGTAGGCGCGCTGGTCGCCGATGCCCTGGGCTGCCCCTTCATCGACCTCGATGAGGTCATCGTGAAAAAGGCCGGCCGCAGCATCCCCGAGATTTTTGCGGCCGATGGCGAGCGCGGCTTCCGGCGCCTGGAGAAACAGGTACTGGAAAAAACCGTGGCAAAGTACGCCGAAAACACCGCCGTTCTGTCGCTCGGCGGCGGCACCGTGACCATCCCCGGCGCCGTTCAGCTGCTTCAGGGCAGCACCCTCTGCATTTACCTCGAGGCCTCCGCCGAGACCCTGCTGACGCGCCTGGAAGGGCAGGCCGATGACCGCCCGCTGGCCGATGATCACTTCGCGGAAAGGCTCTCGCAGCGCGAGCCGCTGTACCGTGCGGCAGCCCATATCACCATCGAAACCGAAGGCCTCAGCCCCGAGGAAATCACCGACGAGATTATCATCTCCTGTTTGTAAATCTGCCGCAGATTCCCTATCTTTGTAAAGATATGGGCAACAGTGCAGAGAAACAGTGGATCATCAAGACTCCGGCCGATACCGAAAAATCTTCCCGGCTGGCGGCAGAACTGGGCATAGACCGGGTTCTGGCAGACCTTCTGGTCCAGCGCGGCGTGGAAACCTTTGAAGACGCCCGCAAATTCTTCCGCCCCTCCCTGGAAGACCTGCACGATCCCTTCCTCATGAAAGACATGGACAAGGCCGTGGAGCGTCTGCACCAGGCCATCGTGAGTGCCCAGAAAATCCTGGTATACGGAGACTACGACGTAGACGGCACCACTGCCGTCGCCCAGATGTACTCCTTCCTTAAGTATTTCACCCAGAAGCTGTCCTTCTATATTCCAGACCGCTACGATGAAGGCTACGGCCTCTCGTACAAGGCCCTGGACTGGGCCGCCGACAACGGCGTCAACCTCGTCATCACCCTGGACTGCGGCATCAAGGCCATCGAGAAAGTAGAGTATGCCCGTTCCAAGGGCATCGACATCATCATCTGTGACCACCACCTTCCGGAAGACGAGCTGCCCAAGGCCGTGGCTGTACTGGATCCCAAACGGGAAGACTGCCACTATCCCTTCGACGACCTCTGTGGTTGCGGAGTGGGCTTCAAACTGGCCCAAGGCTATGTGCAGCACTATGGACTGGACCCCGCCCTGCTGGAACCCCTGCTGGATTTGCAGGTAGTCTCCATCGCCTCGGACCTGGTGTCCATGACCGGAGAAAACCGCATCCTGGCCCACTACGGCCTCAAGCGTCTCAACGAGAACCCGCGTCAGGGCCTGCTGGCCATGATCAGCCTTTCCCAGCTGGAGCCCGGCCACATCGGCATTGACGACATCGTCTTCAAGATCGGTCCCCGTATCAATGCGGCGGGCCGAATGGAAAGCGGCAGGCTGGCGGTGGAGCTCCTTACGGCCACCGATGAGCGATCGGCCCGGAAAATCGGCGAGAAAATCAACGACAACAACAACGAGCGCAAGTCCATCGACCGCGAAATCACGCAGGAAGCCCTGGAAATGGTCTCCAGCGGCCGCGCCCTGGCCACCAAGAACGCCACCATCGTGTACAACCCCACCTGGAACAAGGGTGTGGTGGGTATTGTGGCTTCCCGCCTGGTAGAAGCCTACTACAAGCCCACGGTGGTCCTCACCAAGAGTAACGGTTTTGTCACCGGCAGCGCCCGCAGTGTACAGGGCTTCGACCTCTACGCTTCTATCGAAAGTTGTGCAGACCTTCTGGAGAACTTCGGCGGGCACATGTATGCCGCCGGCCTCACCATGAAGGAAGAGAACGTGGAAGAGTTCTGCCGCCGTATGGACGAGTTCGTGGGCAAGAACATCACCCGCGAGGAACTCACTCCCGTGGTGGAAATCGATGCCCAGCTGGATCTCTCCCAGATTACGCCCAAGTTTACGCGTATCCTCCGGCAGTTCCAGCCCTTCGGCCCCGGCAACAGCAATCCGGTCTTCCTCACGGAAAAGCTCTACGACTTTGGCAACGGCCGCAAAGTAGGCGCCGCCGGTGTGCACCTCAAGCTGGACCTGGTCCAGGAAAACATGACTTACCCCCAGATGGCCGCCATCGGCTTCAACATGGCCGGCCACTACGACCACATCAAAGAGGGAAAACCCATTGATGTGTGCTACTCCATCGTGGAGAATTTCTACCGGGGATCCTCTACCATTCAACTCCGCCTGAAAGACATCCGAGAGCGCCACGAACTCATTTAAGCGTTCGGGGTTCATCTTGCAGACAGGGCAATAACGCGTTTTTGGCGGGAAAATGCGTTATACGTCCACTCCATGGGTGGGCAATAACGCGAAAAAGGGCCAAAAGTGCGTTATACGTCCCGGCCGCGGCGCGGCGCAGAGCAGAGCGCCTACAGCAGGAAGAACAGCGCCACGCCCAGCATGCTTACGAAGACGCCGAGGATTTCGCGGGCCTTGATGCGCTGCTTGTATACGAAGGCGTAGGGGATGAGAATGAGAACCGGCGTGAGGGCCATGAGGGTAGAGGCAATGCCGGCCGATGTGTATTGCACGGCCATCAGGGAGAGGGACACGCCCAGGACAGGACCGAAGAGCGTCATGATGAGGGCGTATTTCATGCCCACACGGTCATGCACGGCCGCACGCAGCTGCGGAAGCCCCTTTTGCAGGGTCATGAGGAGAAGGAAGCCGGCCGCTCCGACGAGGGCCCGGATCATGGTGGAGGCAAAAGGCAGCATGGCGCTCATGAGCTGCGGGGCATCGGCGGGAACGGCGTTCTCATAGTACTGCATGCCCATCTTGCTCAGCACAAGGCCCACACCCTGTCCCAGGCCGGCGCCCAGGCCCAGCAGCACGCCCTTGAAGGGCAGCGTGAGCTTCACGGTATGGCCTTCTCCCCGGCTGAGGATGGAAATGGCGATACCGCTGAGGGTAACGGCCATAGCCACCCAGGACTTCCAGGTGAGCGATTCTCCTAAAATAATCCAACCGGCAATGGCTGCCATGGGCGGGGCCAGCGTCATGAAGAGCTGGCCAAACCGCGCGCCAATGGAAAGGTAGCAGTTAAACAGGCACCAGTCTCCAAAGACATAACCCACGATGGCAGACAGAGCCAGCCAGAGCCACGCCTCGGGCGTAGCATACACAGGATACGGATGGCCGATGGTAACCCAAAGCAGCACTCCCAGGAACACGAACGCCATGCACAGGCGCAGCACGTTGGCCGTCATGGAACCCAGCCTGTGGCTGGCTTTATCGGCAAAAAGAGCCGTCACCGTCCATGAGACGGCGACGATCAGCGAAATCGCTTCTCCAAGATGATTCATGTGCTAGAACAGAGTGGGCTCCCAGCCTCCCATGTCAACGGCGTCGTCTCCGGACTCATCGGCAGAAGTGGCGCGGGCATCGGCCAAAAGGTCGGAGGACTGGCCGGTTTGCTCGATGGTGGTGCCGATGGCATCGGCCTCCACGTCTACCTCCATGGCATCTGCGTCTTCCAATCCCTCGGCCACCGTAGGAGCCTCGGGCTCCAGGTCGTCCTCGGGCTTATGCAGCGGCTCTCCGAATGCGACGCTCTTGAGGTCGTAGGGGGAGCACTTCTTGCCCTTTGCCGTGATGCCCTTCTTGGCGATGAATTCCTCGGCGTCCAGGACCTCGGCCTCCCGGTGCTCGTATTTGCCACCAAAGGTGAGCTCGATCTGGGGATGCAGGTCCGAGGAAATGTCTACCATGCGGGACCCGCGGGCGTCGGAGATGAACAGGACCGGCGAGTTGTTGCTCTCCGTGAAGCTGAAGCGCTTGACGTAGTAGGCCTTGGCGGCATTGTCCCAGTACAGAACGGTATATACCCGGTTCGGGTCCAGCTTCTCGATACGCACCACTTCTCCCTGATACTTGTTCACAAGGTCGTAGGTGGTGGTGTAGTAGCTGCCGTCGGCAAAGATGGCCAGCACGCGGTCCTGCCCGGCGAACTTGCCCAGGTGCTCTCCGCGGCCTTCGTCGTTGAGGCGCTGGATGTCGGGGTCGTACCAGATGTCCTTGCCCTCCAGGGTGGTGACACCCTTGGACTTGAGCTGGATTTTGGCAATGAGGTTCTTGGTAACGAGGTTACCGCGCGAGGAACGTCCCTTGATGGCCAGCGTGGAGAAATCCCACTCCAGCAGCAGCTTCTTGAGCCCCTTTCTGGGCCGGAGCGCAATCCTCACGGTCTCGGCCTCTCCGTTATGGTTCACGGTGAACCACAGGATCTTGGAATCCGGGGCACCGGTAGTGATGTCGTATTCCTTGTCGCGGGTGACCGAGGTAATGTTGAAACGCTTGGCATAATGGGCCGGGCCCTTGCCCTCGCGGTAAATGACGTTGTAAATGGTGCGCTCGTCGGAGCGGTTGAACACCCCTGCATAGAGGAGATCCTTTCCAAAGAACGCTTTGTCGGAGACCTTGGTCACACGATACTTGCCATCCTTGCCGATGACAATGATCTCCGAGAGATCCGAGCATTCGCCGATGAATTCGCCGCCGTCGTCCTTTTTGAGGCCGATGCCCACGAAGCCCTCTGCGAGGTTCGCATAGAGCTTGGCGTTATTGGACACCACCTTGGTGACGGTGATGGTCTCCAGGGAAGAGATTTCGGTGAGGCGTGGCCATTCCTTTCCGTATTTTTTCTTGAGGCCGCGGAACCAGTCGATGGTGAACTCGGTGATGTGCTCCAGGTGGTCCTTCACCTCCTTCATCTGGTCCTCCAGGGCGTAGATTTTCTCGTCCAGGGCCTTGGTGTCAAACTTGGAAATCTTGCGCACCGGCTTTTCCACCAGTTTGAGGATGTCCTCCATGAGGATGGGCCTGTGCAGGAGATCCTGGTACTGCTTCATCTGGCTGAAGATGTCCTCCAGCTGTTCCTCCCAGCTCTTCTGGTTCTGCTCCAGCACCTTGTAGATGCGGTTCTCAAAGAAGATGCGCTCCAGGGAGCTGTAGTGCCAGTCGTTCTCGAGTTCGGAGAGCTTCACCTCCAGCTGTGCCTTCAGGATATCCCGAGTGTGATAGGTGTCGTACTCCAGGATTTCGTCCACGGTGAGGAACACCGGCTTGTTGTCACGGATGACGCAGGCGTTGGGCGCAATCTTGGTCTCGCACTCGGTGAACGCATACAGCGCGTCGATGGTCTTGTCCGGAGAGACATCGGCGGGAAGATGGATGATAATCTCCACCTTGTCGGTGGTCATGTCATCGATCTTCTTGATATTGATCTTTTTCTTGTCCTTGGCCTTGATGATGCTGTCAATGATGGCCTGGGACGTTTTTCCGTAGGGGATTTCGGTGATGGTGATGGTGCTCTTGTCCACCTTGTTGATACGGGCGCGCACCTTGACCATACCGCCGCGTTTGCCCTTGTTGTACTTGGAGCAGTCTGCGATACCTCCCGTGGGGAAGTCGGGCAGGAGCTCGAAGGGCTCTCCCTTCAGGATAGCGATGGACGCGTCAATGAGTTCGTTGAAGTTGTGCGGCAGAATCTTGGACGAGAGACCGGCGGCAATGCCTTCGGTGCCCTGGGCGAGGAGCAGCGGGAAGCGCACGGGCAGTTCCGTGGGCTCCTGGTTGCGGCCGTCGTAGGAAGTCATCCAGGGAGTAACCTTGGGGTCGAAAACAACCTCCTTGGCAAACTTGGAAAGGCGTGCCTCGATGTAACGGGGCGCCGCGTTGGAGTCTCCGGTGAGGATGTTACCCCAGTTACCCTGACAGTCAATGAGAAGACCCTTCTGGCCCAGGGTGACCAGCGCACCCAGGATGGATGCGTCTCCGTGCGGGTGGTACTGCATGGCCTGACCCACAATGTTGGCCACTTTGGTGTAGCGGCCGTCGTCCATGGCGGCCATCGTGTGCAGCACGCGGCGCTGGACGGGTTTGAAACCGTCTACAATATGGGGAACGGCACGGTCCAGGATGGTGTAGGACGCATAGTCCAGATACCATTCCTTGAACATGCCGGAGAGCTTGTACTTGCCGGCGTCGCTGCCCAGGAGTTTGTCAAACTTTCCCGAAGCAGCGGCGTCTTCGCCCAGCTCTTCTTCCTGTTCCTGTCCTTCGATGTCTTCCCAGTCTTCTGCCATAAACGTAACTAGAATTCATATCCAAACCGGCGGAGTTCCTTGCGGTTCTCTCTCCAGTCCGGGTCAACTTTAACAAATGTACTTAAAAATACCTTCTTCTGGAAGAAATCTTCCATGTCCAGGCGTGCCTCGGTGCCCACTTTCTTGAGCATGGCGCCGCGCTTGCCGATGATGATGCCCTTCTGGGACTCCCGCATCACGTAGATGACTGCCGATATCTCATAGCGGTCCTCTCCCTCGTGGAAAGCCTCAATCTCTACCTGGCAGGAGTAGGGGATTTCCTCGGAGTAGTTGAGGAAAATCTTCTCCCGGATAATCTCCGAGGCAAAGAAGCGGAGGTTCTTGTCCGTGAACTGGTCTTTGTCAAACCAGGCGGGTGCTTCCGGCAGGCGGGACGACACGGCCTCCAGGATGCTTTCCAGGTTGAATTTCTCCTGGGCCGATACGGGGATGATCTCCGCCTTCGGGAGCTGCTCCTTCCACCAGCCCATGAGTTCCACCACCTTTTCCTGCGAGGAAATGTCAATCTTGTTGATGACAAGGACAACGGGACAGTCTACCTTCCGGAGTTTCTCGATGTAGGCCTCGTTCTTGTCCCCTTTTTCCACGGTGTCGGTCACGTAGAGGATGATGTCGGCATCTCCGATGGCGGTGTCCACGAAGGCGAGCATGTTTTCCTGAAGCCGGTAGTTGGGCTTCAGGATACCGGGCGTATCCGAGTACACGATCTGGTAATCTTCCCCGCTCACGATGCCCATGATGCGGTGCCGCGTGGTCTGTGCCTTCGCGGTCACGATGGAGAGCTTCTCTCCCACCAGGGCATTCATGAGCGTGGATTTACCTACGTTCGGATTGCCGATGATATTGACAAAACCTGCTCTGTGTGCCATTATACGTATGCTCCCATCTTGAGGATGTTCACTTCACCCTCGGTGAGGTAACGCCAGTCGCTCTTCTTGAGGCCTTTCTTGGTGAGGCCGGCGAAGTACACGCGGTCCAGCGCCTTTACGTCATAGCCCAGGGATTCGAAGATGCGGCGCACCACGCGGTTCTTGCCGCTGTGGATCTCGATGCCCAGCTGACGGTGGTCGTGGGCGTCGATGTACTCGAGTTCATCGGCAGCCACTACGCCGTCTGAGAGCTCGATGCCGGCGAGGATCTTCTGCTGGTCTTCTTCCTTGAGGGGAGCGTCCAGCACGACCTGGTAGATCTTCTTCTTGTTGTAGGAGGGATGCGTGAGGCGCTCGGCCATCTCGCCGTCGTTGGTGAACATGAGCACGCCGGTGGTGTTCTTGTCCAGACGGCCCACGGGGAACACGCGGGTAGGGCATCCCTTGAGGAGGTCCATCACGGTCTTTTCTGCATGGGGATCGCTGGCGGTGGTGACGTAGCCCTTGGGCTTGTTCATCACGATGTACACTTTCTCCTCACCCTTGAGGCGCTGTCCGTTGAAGCGGATGTCGTCCTGGAGGATGTTCACTTTGACGCCCAGTTCGGTGACGACTTCTCCGTTCACGGTCACTACACCGCTCTGGATGAGGGTGTCGGCTTCGCGGCGGGAGCATACGCCGGAATTGGCGATGAACTTGTTCAGACGTACTACCTCCTTGATCTCGGTAGGGGCGGTGTCGTCGTCGCTGTAGCGGCCGTTCACCTGAGGCTTGCGGGAGAGCATGGCGCTCATGCCGGCATCGGCCTCGCTGCGCTTTACAAAGGGCTTGCGGGCACCGGGTTTGGCGCCGGGCCTGCCGCTGCTCTTGAAACCGGGTTTGGAACCGCCGAAAGAAGGCTTGGAGCCTCCGAAGGACGGTTTGCCGTAACCGCTCTTGCGGGGACGGTCTCCATAGCTCGGGCGCTCCTCGCCATCGCGGCGGGGACGGTCGCTCGAATAAGTGCGGGGACGGTCACCGTAGCTGCGATGCTCCTCGCCATCACGGCGGGGACGGTCGCTCGATAACGTGCGGGGGCGGTCACCGTAGCTGCGGCGCTCTCCGTCGGGACGGGGGCTGTAGCGGTGGGCCGGGCGGCGCTCCTCGGAGTCGAAGCTGCGGCTGGTGCTGTAATCTACTTTTTCTGCATGACCCTCAGTGGGTCTGCGAACGATACGTTTTCTCGTACCTCTTTTGTTGTCTTCCATAATGTTTTTTTACGACTCACGTCGTTAGTTTGAAAATGTATGTAATGGTACCTGCCTGCATGGCAGGTGCGTTTGCGTCCATATTGAACGTCGTTTCCATGGCGGCATTGCGGGCGGCATTCCACAGGGTTTTGTCGGTTACCGTGGTGCCTTCTGCGCCCGGGATGGCCTCTTTCACATTGCCGTACTGGTCTACTTTCACCTGTACTACCACAATGCCGTCGGCCTGGGTGGTGTAGACGGGTTTGGGGATAGAGCCTACGACGTTGCGCCCTTTCACGTGGGCGTTGGCGCTGCCTTCTGTCTTGCCTTCCCGCGTGTTACCATCGGGCTGTCCGGCCTTGAAGCCCTCGGCGGCCTCTGCGGCGGCGTGCGGGGCGGTGGCGCTATTGTCTTTTTTGTTCATGCCCGGAAAGAGTCCGCGCTTGTCAATTTCGGGCTCGGCCGGCGGAGCAGGTGTCTCCACGTCCCCGTGCGGGTCCGGCTGGGCCTTTGGGGTTACGTTGGGCCGGTCGTTCACGTGGGGAGACTCGGCTTTCTGGACCAGCTCCACATCTCTTTCCAGGTCTGTTTCCTCGGCCTGGGGCTGGCGGCCCACCTGGCTCTGCAGGGGCTTTACCGGCTGCAGCTCTTCCTCTTCGAATTCAATGAGGAGCGAGCTTCTCTCCGGCGGCGGGGGGTCCAGGTAGGTGAGACCGCTCGTGAGGAGCACTACCAGTGCCAGGGCATGAAGCACCAGCGTAGCTGCTACGCCGGTAATGCCTGCGGCCTTTTCCCGCTTTTCCCTGGTTCGCTGGTACGGTTGCATCTTAGCCTATTCGGGTTGTGTGGCCAGAATCACCTTGTAGTGATTGCGTTTGGCAATGTTCATCATGCCCACGACTTCTCCCACGGGGACCGTCTGGTCGCTGTAGATGGAGAAGGTGGGGTCTTCTTCCTGCGAGAGCAGCTCGATGAGTTCCTCTTCCACTACCTCGTAGGGAACAGGGTCCTTGGAGCCGTTCACGTGGTAGGTGTACGTGTCGTCTCCCCAGTCCTTGATGCTCACGCTCACGGTGGCTTTGGCGTTAACCTGGCCCGTGGATTTGGGCAGAAGGAGCTTGAGCGCGTTGGGGTTGATGAGCGTAGAGGTGACAAGGAAGAAGATAAGGAGAAGGAACACGATATCCGTCATGCTGGATACCGAGAACTGGGCGTCTACCTTGGTGTTTCTCTTCAGTGCCATGGCTTACTGGTCTTCTCCGGGTTCGTGAAGCACAATGTCGATGAACTCCAGGGTGGAGCTCTCCATCTTGTAAACAAGGTCGCTCACTTTGGAGGTGAGCCAGTTATAGCCGAAGTAGGCGATGATACCTACCACCAGACCGCCCACGGTGGTGAGCATGGCGGTGTAGATACCGTCGCTGAGGAGGGTGATGTCAATGTTGTTGCCGGCCTTGGACATGTTGAAGAAGGCCTTCACCATACCCGTCACGGTGCCCAGGAAACCGATCATGGGAGCGCCGCCGGCGATGGTGGCAAGGATGGGCAGTCCCTTTTCGAGACGGGCCACTTCCACGTTGCCGATGTTCTCGATGGCGCTCTGGATGTCGGCCATGGGACGTCCCATGCGGTGGATACCCGTCTCAATCATGCGGGCCACCGGGTTGTCGTACTTCTGGCACAGGGTGAGGGCGCTCTTGATCTTTCCTTCGTTCATGTAGTCGCGGATGTCCTGCATGAAGTGGGGGTCAATCTCCGAGGCGTGCTTGAGCATCCACCATTTGCGGCCGATAAGATAGATGGCCAGGAAACTGAGGGCCAGGAGGACCCACATGAGGGGACCGCCCATGTTGAACATGGACCAGAGGCTCTCGCTCATCTGGGTGGGCTGCTGCACGGGAGTGGCGATGGCCTGAGCTGCCTCGCTGAGCGAGTCTGTCTGAAGAAGAGGAAGGATCATATCTTTTTTCTGTTTTTCGTTCTACTAAAAACCAACTTACAAAGATACGAAAAAAGTCCCTTTTTTCAAAGGGACCTTTACTTCAGCTTTTCCAGGATGAGGGGGATGGCCAGCATGAGGAACGTGTCGTACTTGAGGCTGGCAGGGTCTGTGAGGCGAAGGTGCCGGTAGGAGCAGATGTCCACGTGGGACGGGGATTCTGCCGCGTTCTTGGCCTGTCGGCAAAAACTGGCCCGTGCGCTTCCGAAGAGGCTCTCGTAGCGGCATCTCTCTTCCAGGCTGAATGCCCGGAATCCCATGATGAGTTTTTCGGCCGTCCAGCGGCAGTGCTCGCTCACGGACAGGGCATAGCTGTTTCTCTCCCAGAGGGCGGCCCGCGTCTTCCTGTCCAGTTTGTCGTAGTTGGAGCACTGGCGCCGGATGGCCAGTTCGCGGGACTCGAAGCAGTCTGAGCAGATGACGTTGGAGAGCCCGTTTCGGGCGGTGGAGCGGTTCTTCCAGCGGTCACTGACAAGACGGGCGCCCGCTGCGTTTCCCAGTACCTTTCGTTCCTTGTAAATGAGCCGGCAAGTCGCTATATTTGTTATTGCTAACTATAACCGAACACAGCATGCAACAGTACATCCAGGAGAACAAGGAACGTTTTTTCGAAGAGCTTTTTTCGCTGCTGAGGATCCCTTCCGTCAGCGCCAAGCCCGAGCACAAGGCCGATATGCGCCGCTGCGCGGAACGTCTTGTGGAACTTTTGATGCAGGCGGGCGCAGACAAGGCCGATGTTTATGAAACGGCCGGCCATCCCGTTGTCTTCGGCAGCAAGGATATCGGCGCCCCCAAGACCATCCTGGTTTACGGGCACTATGACGTGCAGCCGCCGGAGCCGCTTGAAAAATGGCGTACAGACCCTTTTGAACCCGTTATCGCCCACGATCCGGCTACCGGGGAGGAGGCTGTTTACGCCCGCGGAGCCAATGACGACAAGGGGCAGCTGTTCATGCACCTCAAGGCTTTTGAGCACGAGGTGAGGGCGGGGCTCCTTCACCATAACGTGAAATTCATCTTCGAAGGGGAGGAAGAAATCGGAAGTCCGTCCCTTCCTGCATGGGTGGAAGCCCACAAGGAACTGCTGCGCTCCGATGTCATTCTGGTCTCGGACACGACGATGATCTCCGACAAGGTGCCTTCCATCAACTGCGGCATGAGAGGTCTCGCTTACCTGGAAGTCAAGGTGACAGGCCCCAACAAGGACCTTCACTCCGGTCATTACGGGGGAGCCGTCGCGAATCCCATCAATGTCCTCTGCGAGATGATTGCCTCCTTGCACGATGAAAAAGGCCGTGTGGCCATTCCCGGCTTCTACGACAGCGTCGTGGAACTTTCGGGGGAGGACAGGGCCATGCTCTCCCGGGCTCCCTTCGACATGGAAGAGTACAAGGCATTCCTGGATATAGATGATGTCCGTGGAGAAGAGGGATATACCACCATGGAACGCACGGGTATCCGCCCCTGCCTTGACGTATGCGGCATCTGGGGCGGCTATACCGGTACGGGCGCGAAGACCGTACTCCCTTCCACTGCGCACGCGAAAATCTCCATGAGGCTGGTCCCCAACCAGCGGTCCGGGGAAATTAGCAAGCTCTTTGAGGCGCACTTCAAGTCCATCGCCCCGAAGGGCGTGAAGGTGGAAGTCACTCCCTTCGAAGGCGGTGACGGCTTCCTCATTCCCATCACTTCTCCGGCATACAAAGCGGCCTCACGCGCCATGGAGGAGGTCTACGGAATAGAGCCGGTGCCATCCCGCGGAGGCGGCTCCATCGCCATCCTTGCAGACATGCAGACCATCCTGGGAACCGACCCGCTCCTGATGGGATTCGGCCTGGAGAGAGATACCATCCATTCGCCGAACGAGAGCTACCTCCTTCGCCAGCTATGGGCTGGAATGCAGTCTCTCGCTCTGTTCTACAAGTACTTCTAAAAGATCCGGCCGGCTTACTGGTACTTCTGGAAATTATACTTCTTTCTAAGATCCAGCTTGGTCTCTTCGTCCTGATGGGTGAAGTAGGCCTTGAAGCCGGGGCAGAAGTTGATGTGCCAGCGCCAGAACCGGCCCTTCAGTGATTTGGGATTCTTTTCATAAGCTGCGCGTAACTTGCAGTTCTCGCAGGGGTAAGACGTTTGTGCCATGTATAATTGTATTTCTGTACTTACGATCTTAAGCAGAATTTGCCGGGAATTACGCTTTTGTTCGTCACCGCTTACGATCTTAAGCAGGAAAAGCCGGGAATTATGCTTAAGATCGTTGGGATGCGCCTAAATCACCTCAATCTCGCCGCTCGGGATCCAGCCCTGGCGGCCATCGGCGATCTCGATCTGGGAGTAGCCGCCCACGTTGTCAAGGATGCGCACGCGGGTGCCTTCGTGCAGGATGAAAAGGTCCTTGGCACTGCCATCGGAGGGGGAGCTCTTGACGCTGGAGACCGGGCGCATTACGATGGCGCGGTCCTGTGCGAGGGCCTCCTGCCGCTGCCACTGGGCGAAGTCCCAGCCCAGGAAGGCAAGGATGAGGCAGGCAATGCCGACGAAAAAGCCCAGACGGCGCCGGCCCGACGTGCTGCCCAGCAAAAAGAGCAGGGCGCAGGCTACGGCGAGGGCCAGGAACACCAGGCACAGCGCAGCCCAGGTGTTGGACGGCAGCAGGTAGCACAGGGCGTGTCTCCACTGTACGAAGAAAATCTCAGGCACCTCTTCAATCTTGTCCTGGGTAAGGGCTCGTGCAAAATCCAGATTGTAACGCACATCGGCGTCGGAGGGGTCCAGGCGCAGGGCACGTTCGTACCAGAGAATGGCCGGAGCAATCTCTCCGCTCTTGAAATACGCATTGCCCAGGTTGTAATAGAGTTCCTTGGACATGAGACCAGTGGCCTCCACGTCCTTCCAGTCCTTGAGGGCCTGGTCAAAATCTCCCTGCGTATAAGCTTCCACGCCAGCTAGGAAGAGAGAATCCGGGTAGGACAGGGACTGTGCCTCAAGGCCTGCGGGAAGTGTCAGAAGCAGCACGGCCAGCATGGCGGAACCGCTGCTGTGGGAAGAAGTCTTTTTCATGGAAGCGTCAATGGCGGTGATGGTGGCAACCGCTTTCTCATAATGTTCGTTCATGGCCTCGTGACCGGCATCGGGTGCGTAACGGGCCTCTTCGCAGGCATCCAGGAGCGCGGTGAAATCGGTGGCAACGGTCTCCGGAGCCCCGCGGGACACCAGCGCAGCCTCGATATTTTCCTTGGTAAGGTCTGCCATATCCATGGCCAGCTTGTCTCCCACAAAGCCCAGGAGCGAGCGGTGCAGCTCCTCGTAGAAGGCCGTGTACAGGTTCTTCTGGAGGAAGTCACGGGCCTGTGCCAGCCGTTTGAGCGCCTGACGGGTGGCTTTGCGGCCACGGGTGCCCACGACATCGGCCCGCCGGGCGGCAGCCTTCCGGAAGCCCAGCCAGAAACCAAGCCCTGCAAGGAGGAATAGCAGTACGGTGCCCCACCAGGCCCTGGAATAGACGAAGAAGCCTTTGTCCGTTCCGAGGGCGGTCTTGGTGCGGATAAAGCGGATGTCCTCACCGAGGTTCTTCACGCCTTTTCTGTCTACGACCAGCGTGGAACCGCTTTCGGGGACGCTGGTGGTGGCCGATGCACTGCGCGCTACCTTGATGGGCAGGGCGGCGGCGGTGGCGACGGCGTAGCGGCGTTTGGCTACATCATAATAACCATATTCCACCGGGCCCAGGGTGAACTCTCCGGCGCTGCGGGGAATGAACGGATATTCAAAAGTCTTGGAGCCGGACGTGCCGCTCTTGTCGGTATTCACCGACGTCTTGACATCATATACCTCGAAGTCCGGCGGGAAGCTCACCTTTGGGGCTTCGAGCAGGGCGATGTTGCCCTTTCCGGAGAGGGTGATGACGAGGGAGGCGGCGTCGTGCGTCTTCAGGGAATCCTTGCTCAGACGTGCCTGGATGGAGAATTCGCCTACACCTCCGCCGAAGGATGCGGGTGCGCCGGCCGGCAGGGCCGATACATGGAGCGTGGCCGGTTTGGTGCTCACGCGCTGGCGTACGGTTGTGTAGTCGCTGCCGAAGAAGTCGTCGAAGATGGAGCCGGTTCCGCTGCGGCGGCGCTGGACGTTCACCAGGCACACAATCTCGGCCGGCTCGATGGTCTGGTCTCCCGCCTTCTGGGGAATGAGGACCCACTTGCGCAGGACGGCACTGTCGTACATGGTACCGTTCAACTGTTCCCGCTGGAACTCAATGTTGGAAGGCGTGTCCACTTCCTGGCTCCAGAAGCCCTTGAAAGCGGGGAAGCGGGCATTCTCGAAGCCCACCAGGTTGGCCCGCTGGTAAATCTTGAGGGTGGCGGTGACGGGCTCTCCCACCACCACGCTGCTGCGGCTCAGGGTGAGCCGCATGAAGATGTCCTGCTGGGCCGATGATCCTGTCTCCTCCTGCGTACTGGACTGCGACTGTCCCTGCGCCCCTTGTCCGGCCTGCTGGCCCTGCTGCGCTCCGCTCACTACCTGGATGGTTACGGGCTTGGAGTGGATGGTGTTTCCCTTGACCTTGGCCGATGCCGGCTGGATGGTGAAGTTGCCGGCCTTGCGCGCCTGCAGGATATAGGTGTACGAAGTCTGTGAGGACCGGGTGGTCTTTCCGTTGATGATCTGGACGCTGCGGGATGTGCCTTTCTGGGGCCCCCATACCACGGTGAAGTCTTCTCCGGCTTCCCAGGTAAAGTCCGAGGGCTCCTGCTCTCCTTCTACAACGAACACCAGATTGAAGCGTTCACCCACCTCTACAATATTATGTACCTCCACGCCGATGGAAGTCTGGGCCATGGCGGCGAGGCCGGCAAGCGCGGCGACGATACTCACAAACAGTCTTTTCATACTTCTACCAATTCTTTTCCTTCTGACGGGACTTCAGGACGGCAGCCTTTTTCTCGTCCACTTTTTCCTGTGTCTGTTTTTCCTTGTCCTGGATGGCCTGCAGCAGCTGCTGGGCCTGCTGGGGACTCAGCTGTTCCGGTTGGGGCTGCGGCTGCTGGCGCTGGTCCTGATCCTGGTTCTGATCCTGGTTCTGCTGGTCCTGGTTCTGGTCTTTATTCTGATCCTGGTCCTGCTGATTCTGGTCCTGATTCTGGTTCTGGTCCTGGTTCTGCAGGTGATACCTCGCATAGGTGTAGTTCTCCTTGGCGGCGATATCGTCCGGATGCACCATGAGGTACTGGATGAAGCAGTTTACGGCCGTCTGCCAGTCCTGCCGGGCTATGGCGATGTCTCCCTTGTTGAACAGCACGTCCGACTCGAATGCGCCCACGTTCAGCGAGTCCACGGGAATGGCTTCCATCTGCTTCGCGGCCTCGTCGAAGCTGCTCTGCCGGTACAGGTTGCCCGCCAGGTTGTATCGGCCTTTTACCTGCGTGGAGTCTTTGAGAAGCCCCTTGCGGTAGTCGATATCGGCCTGCCCGTAATTCTCTTTCCGGAACGCACGGTTGCCTCTTCTGAAGTCTGCCTTCTGGGCGAAGGCAGCCGTGGAAAGGCATAGCAGTGCAAGAATTCCTATGACAGTTTTTCTCATCATACCTCAAACAGTTTACGGCGGGGCTTGCGCTCGCCAATGAGCATTTCCAGGATAAACAGCAGCAGGGCAATGCCAAAGAAATACATGTACTGCTCGTCATACTCCTCGAACACCACGCTGCCAAACTCTTCATCCTCCATGCGCCGGATGTCCTGGATGATGGGGTTGAGGCCGAACTCTTCCCCTCCGGCGTGGATATATGCGCCGCCGCCCGCGCGGGCGATGTCGCGCAGCATCTCCTCGTTGAGGCGGGTGACGACGATGTTCCCTTCCTTGTCCCTCAGGAGTTCTCCGTCCATGGGGATGGGCTGGCCTTCGGCAGAACCTACGCCGATGGTGTAGACCTTGATGCCCAGCTCCGCGGCCTGCTTGGCAGCGCCCACGGCGTCGTCCTCATGGTTCTCGCCGTCGGAGATGACCACAATGACGCGGCTCTTTTCGCTCTGTGCGCTGAAGCTCTTGATGCTCAGGCGAATGGCATCTCCGATGGCCGTTCCCTGCACGGGGATGGACCCGGTGTCAATACTATTCAGGAACATCTTGGCGCTCACGTAGTCGGTGGTGACGGGCAGCTGCACGAAGGACGTACCGGCAAAGATGACAAGGCCGATGCGGTCTTCCTGCAGGCGCTCGGTCAGGCGCGCGATGGAAAGCTTGGCACGCTCCAGGCGGTTGGGGGAGTAGTCCTGCGCCAGCATGGAGTTGGAAACGTCCAGGGCCACGATAATCTCGGCCCCCTTGGTATTTCTCTCGGCCAGCTTGGCGCCGGTGCGGGGCCGGGCCAGGCCGATGGCGAAAAACGCAAAGGCCAGGGAAAAGAGCACGGCTTTCACCCAGCCCTTGGACCGGGAGCGGGAGGGCATGAGGGCCTCTACCAGCGCCGGGTCTCCGAAGGCTTTCACGCGGCGGGCGCGCATATATCGCATGATGCCGTATCCCATGAGGAAAACGGGCACCAGAATGAGCAGATACAGATACTTGTAATCGGCAAACATCAGCATACCGGCATCCTCCTCAGAATAAAGGCGATGAGCACCTCCAGCATCAGGCACACCAGTGCCGCCAGGGCGTATCCGCCAAACAGGTCCTTGTATACGGGGAAGGAATCCACGCTGGTGCGGGTCTTCTCCATCTGGCCGATCTCTGCATAAATCTCGCTGAGCTTGGTGTTGTCGGTGGCGCGGAAATACCGGCCGCCGGTACCATCGGCTATATTTTTCAAAAGGGGCTCGTCAATCTCCACGGGGACGTTCCGCATCTCGATGCCCCAGGGCGTCTGCACGGGGTAGGGAGCCTGCCCATTGGCACCCACGCCGATGGTGTACACGCGGATGCCGTAGGTCTTGGCAATCTCCGCCGCCATGGCAGGGTCTATCTCTCCCATGTTGTTGACGCCGTCCGTCAGGAGAATCACTACCCGGCTCTTGGCGTCGGAGTCCTTCATGCGGGCCACGGCGGTGGCCAGGCCGTTGCCGATAGCCGTACCGTCCTCGATGAGGTCTGTCTGGACGTCCTTCATGAGGTTGATGAGGGTGGCGCGGTCGGTGGTGAGGGGGCACTGGGTGTAGCTCTCGCCGGCAAACACCACGATGCCCATGCGGTCGGAAGGCCGCTGGGCGATGAACTCGATGGCAATGTCCTTGGCGGCGCTCAGGCGGTCGGGCTCAAAGTCCCGGGCCAGCATGGACGTGGAGACGTCCATCGCAAACATGATGTCAATGCCCTCGGTATCCACCTTCTCCACCTGGGAAGAGGACCGCGGCCGGGCAATGGCGATGATAATGAGGCAGAGGGCCGATGTGCGCAGCACGAACGGCAGGTGCCTGATAATCTCGAAGATGCTTCTTCCGCCGGCTTCCCAAGCTTTGAGGGCCGATACGCGCATGTGCGCCCTGCGGTCCTTGAGCTCCACCCAGAGGTAGCGCCCTACAAGAAGGGCGGGAATGATGAGGAGGAAAAGCAGTTTGGGATATTCAAAATACATGGCTACTCCTCCTTTTTGTCATTCCCGGCCTCACCGGGAATCTCTTCTTCCAGCTGCGCCTGGTACGTTGTGGTGACAAACCGGACGGCCTGCGGAATCACCTGTGCATTGTCTTCGTCGCTGGCGGTGTATTTGGCGAACTTCACGAAATCGGCCCGCTCGAAGAGGTCTTTCATCTCACGGTAGAGTTCCTCCGGGATGTCGGTGCCCTTCAGACCCTCGAAAATCTCTGCGGTGGTCATTTCCATGGCACCTACCTCGTAGCGGGATGCGATGTAGGCCCTGAGGATGTCGGTGACGCCGGAGTAGAAGGCCTTCTGCTGGTCCGGCTTCCAGTGCTTGTTGCCGCGGAATTTCTCCAGTTCGCGGAGGGCACGGATGTGGGCGGGTTCGGCGTTTTTCTTCTCCTCCTCCTTCCTCTTCCGGGTTACGAGCCAGAGGATGAGGGCGGCCACAATCATTCCTCCCATGCCAATTCCGTAGATCCAGGGGAACAGTTCCGCCAGGGTGTAGGGGAACTTCTGCTGCGGGTGAATGTCGTGGGGCTGGAAGGTTTCAAGGTCTATGGAAGGCTCTGTCACCTGCATCATCTGGCGGTTGAACACCAGGGTGTCGCGGCCCACCAGGCACTGCAGTTCAAAGAGCTCGTAGTCTCCGGGGATTTCGGGTGCCAGGGTTAAGTAGGCCCGGATGTCGTAGCGGGCCAGCGTGTCTTTGCGTCCCGACACTTTCACGGAATCCAGCTGCCAGTTCTTCAGAATGGCCAGATGCCCTTCGCGGGCGGTGCGCTCGCGCGTGGCTGCGTCCAGCACCGGCAGGGCTATCGGGGTGCCCTCGGCAATGTCCTTGAGCTCCACTCCGTAATGGAACTGGTCCCATACCAGCACAGAATCCCTTTTCTGCAGGGGCTCCAGGAAGGAAGGACCGGCCATGATGCGGCGCCCGCCCTCTTCCTCAGCGAAAAGGGCCGTGCTCGCGAGCAGGGCTGCTATGGTAAGTAGTTTTACTCTCATCTTCTATGGAATAAGGCCATGAGGCCGCGCACATAGTCTTCGTCGGTGCCAATGTCCACGTGGTCTACCTGGTATCTCAGGAACAGACGCTCCGCCTGGGAGGAAACGCTCCGGAACCACTGCCCGTAGGCTTCCCGTACGGAGCGGGAACTGGTGTTGATCCAGCGGGAGGCGCCGGTCTCGGCATCTTTCGCATGCACGAGGCCAACGTCCGGGAGGGTTTTCTCGCGGGGGTCGCTTACCCTTATTACCGACACGTCGTGCCGGCCCACGGCCACCTTGAGCGCATCTTCGTAGCGCGGGGTACCATCGGCCTTCACGTCCAGCATGTCGGAGAGCACGAAGGCCGTGCATTTTTTCTTGATGGCGCCAGTGAGGAAGCGGAGGGCTTCGCCGATGTCCGTTCCGTCGTGGCGGGGCTCCCACTCCAGGATTTCCCGGATAATGTGCAGGAAATGGGTGCGGCCCTTGCCGGGAGAGATGAACTTCTCCACGCGGTCGCTGAACAGGATGCAGCCCACCTTGTCGTTGTTGAGGATGGCGCTGAAGGCCAGTGTGGCGGCAATCTCTGCAATCTGTTCGCGCTTGGTCTTTCCCTGCGTGCCGAAGAGGCCGCTGCGGGAGATGTCCACCAGAAGGACTACGGTGAGCTCACGCTCTTCCTCGAAGACCTTCACGTAAGGGGCGCTCATGCGGGCGGTCACGTTCCAGTCCATGTTGCGCACGTCGTCCCCGTACTGATACTCACGCACTTCGCTGAAGGCCATGCCGCGTCCCTTGAACGCGGAGTGGTATTCTCCGGCGAAGATCTGGTGGCTCAGCGCCTTGGTCCGGATCTCGATCTTGCGAACCTTCTTTATGAGCTCTTCGGGTGTCATTACGGTACGATTACCGCGTTGATGATTTTCTCGATAATCTGTTCGGGCGTTACGTTCTCCGCCTCTGCCTCATAGGTGAGGCCGATACGGTGGCGCAGGACCTCGTTGCACACGGCGCGCACGTCCTCGGGGATTACGTAGCCGCGGCGCTTGATGAAGGCGTAGGCCTTGGAGGCCATGGCCAGGGAGATGCTGGCACGGGGCGAGGCGCCGTAGGAGATGAAGCCTTCCAGCTCCTTGAGGCCGTACTCGGCCGGGGTGCGGGTGGCGTACACGATGTCTACGATGTAGCGCTCAATCTTTTCGTCCATGTACACATCCTTCACCACCTCGCGGGCGCGGATGATGTCTTCGGGCTTGATGACGGCCTGGGCCTTCGGGAACTCGCCGCTGTTGTTCATGCGGATAATCTGGCGTTCCTCCTCCTTCTTGGGGTAGGAGACGACCACCTTGAGCATGAAACGGTCTACCTGGGCCTCCGGGAGGGGATAGGTGCCTTCCTGCTCGATGGGGTTCTGGGTGGCCATCACCAGGAACGGCTCCGGCAGTTTGAAGGTGTTATCGCCGATGGTGACCTGGTGCTCCTGCATGGCTTCGAGCAGGGCGCTCTGGACCTTGGCCGGGGAACGGTTGATTTCATCGGCCAGCACGAAGTTGGCGAAGATGGGGCCCTTGTGCACCTCGAAGCTTTCCTTCTTCTGGGAGTAGATGAGGGTACCCACGACGTCGGCGGGGAGGAGGTCCGGGGTAAACTGGATGCGGCTGAACTTGGCGTCTACGGCCTGTGACAGCGTATTGATAGCCAGGGTTTTGGCAAGGCCCGGCACACCTTCCAGGAGGATGTGGCCGCCGCTGAGAAGGCCAATGAGGAGGTTTTCCACCAGGTGCTTCTGGCCTACGATGACCTTGCCCATTTCCAGGGTAAGGAGGTCTACGAACTGGCTCTCTTTCTGGATTCTTTCGTTGAGCTCACGAATGTTAACAGATTCCATATAAATTACTAAATTTGCATATGCGTTATTTCCTCTGCCTCTCTTACGACGGTTCGGCTTTCTGCGGCTGGCAAATCCAGCCCTCTTCGCCGTCGGTCCAGGCCTGCCTGGAGGCTACGCTTTCCCGGTTACTCAACCGCCCTGTCGCGGTTACCGGAGCGGGCCGCACCGACACCGGAGTGCATGCCGTCAATTATGTGGCTCACTTCGATTGGGACGGTATTTTACCCTTCGAGGCATCCGACTTTATCTACAAATTAAATGCCATGTTGCCCCACGGAGTGGCCATTTCCTCGGTCTCTCCGGTGCCCGAAGATTTGCATGCCCGCTTCAGTGCGCGGCGCCGTGAATATACCTACTTCATTCACAGGAAAAAAGACCCTTTCGTGAAAGAATATTCTTGGCTCTGCGGCTATCCGCAGCTGGATTTCGAAGCCATGAACGAGGCCTGTCAGTACCTTCTGGGAACGCATGACTTTTCCTGTTTCGAAAAGACCGGAGGTGACAACAAGACATCCATCTGCACGGTCTTCGAAGCGCACTGGGAACCTTACGTTCCTTCGCATGTCCAGGTCATGGGACAGGAGGGTCCTTCCGGCGGCTACTGGTATTTCCGCATTGCCGCCGACCGTTTCCTTCGCAACATGGTGCGCGCTACGGTGGGAACCCTCATCGAGGTAGGGCGCGGCAAGCATCGGCCCGACTGGGTGAAGGAACTCATCGCTACGGGTACACGTGGAGACGCCGGCGAGTCCGTTCCCGGCCACGCCCTGTTCCTGAATAAAGTGGAATACCCGGAAGGGTAACTATCGATTATTACCAGAGACTTGCGCTCTGGGCCTCGGCCGTGTCCTGAAGGTTTTTGGGCACGTTGGCGAAGAAGTCCCAGCCGGAGCGCTGCTCGACGGCGTCGATGGAGGTGATGCCCTGGGAGTAGCTGCCGCTGTGGGCTTCGTTGGTGAAGAGGTAGGCGCAGCCCCTGGCGGTGGTCATGGCACCGGACTCGTTGAAGCTGCACTTCATCAGGCACTTGTAGAAGTGGCTGGGAAGGGGAATGTTGTCTACCGTCCGGCTATTCTCGTACAGCAAACCTACAACCACGTATAAGGTGTCCCGTCCGGAGGGAGCCTTCGATTTTACGTCCAGTTCCAGATTATTCCAGATGCCGTCGTTAAAACTGTTCTGGTACTGGGGTGCCTGGTTGGTGTAGTAGAAGGTTTGCCTGTTGGCTGCATCGGAGGCTTGGCGGTAGTTGGAAGCGACGAAATGCCCTTTGCTGTAGGGCTGGCTTACGCCGCTCTGCTGCCAGGATTCCGAAAGGGCCGGGTCGGATTTCCAGTTGTTGCTGCGTCCTACGCCGTTGTCTGGATAGGCGTCTTTCTGCATGACAAAGGCGCTCCAGAGCGGCGCTTTTTTAGTTTTGTCAATCAGGGCTGTCCAGTTGCGGTACTGCTTCCCGTTATAGGTATAGGCATGCGTAACGATGGCCTGATTCGCGTTTGTGGTGTAATAGGTAAACCAGGGACCGTTGCTGTCCTGTCCGCTTGCGCTGCAGGACTGTGTGTTTTGCAGCGCAATGGCGGGAATTTCATAGCCGCCGAGGTACTGAAGACCCGTGACGGTGGTGCCACCACCGCCTCCCTGGCCACCGCCACCGCCGTTCCCGGCTTCCTTCGTGGTGAAGCTTTTCACTTCTCCATACACATCCACGTACTTTTTCCCGGGCTCATCCCAGACGGTGATGTAGGCCTTGTAGAAGTACTGGGTTTCCGGTTCCAGGCTGCTCAGCTGTGTGCGGAAGCTTCCCTCCCTGGCCTTGGAACTGCTGAGCGCGATGCTTTTATCCAGGGCATCGGCCGATGTCCCGTAGTAAATACCCCGGTCGTAGGCGCCTTGGGATGCGCCGCTGTAGCTGCTCTCGATGAGGGCTCCCACCGACGTGATGTCTGCGGCCTGGCCTGTGGTTACCTTGGGTGTAGTGGTCTCCTGCTGGCCCTGGCCGCTGCCTTGGCCTCCCTGGCTGCCCGGTTTGATAAAGGGAATGTCAGGGTCTGCCTTGCTTCCGGAGGAACAGGCGAGGACAAAAACGGCTGCAATGGCCAGCAGGAAACTCTTTTTCATACTAATAACGGTTAAGGGGACGGCCGGCGGTCATCATGTGAACTTTGCGCTTCACCTCTTCCAGGACCTCCTGGTGAGCGGCAATCTGGGCTTTCTGCCCCTCCGTGGGTTCCTTGGCGCCGAGGGCCTCGGCATTGGCGTTGGCCGATGAGAGCACGGTGTCAATGAGTTCCACAATCTGCACCATGTCCTTCTCCTCGAAGCCGCGGGACGTGATGGCGGGCGTGCCTACACGAAGACCGCTGGTAGCGAAGGCACTGCGGGAGTCAAAGGGAACCATGTTCTTGTTCACGGTGATATCGGCCTTCACCAGCTCCTTCTCTGCGAGACGGCCGGTCAGATCCGGGAACTTGGCGCGCAGGTCGATGAGCATGAGGTGGTTGTCGGTGCCGTCGGAGATAATCTTGTAGCCCTTGTCAATGAATTCCATGCACATGGCCTTGGCGTTGGCCATCACCTGCTTCTGGTACTGTTTGTACTCGGGCTGGGCTGCCTCGTAGAAGGCTACGGCCTTGGCGGCGATCACGTGCTCCAGCGGGCCGCCCTGTACGCCGGGGAAGACGCTGGAATTGAGGAGGGCGCTCATCTTCTTGATCTCTCCCTTGGGAGTGGTGAGACCCCAGGGGTTGTCGAAGTCCTTGCCCATGAGGATGATACCGCCGCGGGGACCGCGAAGGGTCTTGTGGGTGGTGGAAGTGACGATGTGCGCGTATTTGACGGGATTTTTCAGGAGACCGGCGGCAATGAGGCCGGCGGTGTGGGCCATGTCAATCCAGAGGATGGCGCCCACTTTGTCGGCGATGGCTCTCATGCGCTCGTAGTCCCACTCGCGGGAGTAGGCCGATGCGCCGCCGATGATGAGCTTGGGCTTGCACTCGAGGGCCTTGCGCTCCATCTCATCGTAGTCTACGCGGCCGGTCTTGGGATCCAGGCCGTAGGCGACGGGATTGTAGAGGATACCGCTGGCGTTCACGGGTGAACCGTGGGTGAGGTGACCGCCCATGGACAGGTCCAGACCCATGAAGGTGTCGCCGGGCTTCAAGATGGCCATGGTGACGGCCATGTTGGCCTGGGCGCCGGAGTGCGGCTGCACGTTGGCGTATTCGGCGTCGAACAGGGCGCAGAGGCGGTCGATAGCCAGCTGCTCGATCTGGTCCACTACCTCGCAGCCGCCGTAGTAGCGCTTCCCGGGATAACCTTCTGCATACTTGTTGGTGCAGACGGAGCCCATAGCCTCCAGCACCTGCTCCGATACGTAGTTTTCGGATGCAATCAGTTCCAAGCCAGCGCTCTGGCGTTCCTGTTCTTTCTTGATAAGGTCAAAAACCTGAATGTCTTTTTTCATAAATATCTGAATAGTTTTTACAGTCTACAAAGATAACGTTTTTTTGCGGAAAAGCCTAATGCCGGATGCCCCACAGCACAACGCCGATGGAGACCGACACGTTGAGCGAGTGCTTGGTGCCCTGCTGCGGAATCTCCAGCGACAAGTCGCACGCATCCACCACTTCCTGCTGCACGCCGGCTACTTCGTTTCCGAATACCAGGGCGATGCGCTTGCCCGAAGCGGGCTGCTCGCCTCCCCCTGGCCGAAGGGATGCGCATGCAGCGGCGCTTAAAAAAGGCCAATGCGCCGCTGCATGCGCATCCCCTTCGGCCTTTCCCCACTCATCGAGTTTCACGGAGTGGACGGTTTGCTCCACGGCTACAACGGTGTATCCATCGGCCTGGAGGCGCTTTACCAGGGCGACGACGTCGTCCACGTGTTCGAAGGGCACGACTTCCTCGGCGCCGAGGGCTACTTTTCGAAGCTCCGGGGACGGCGGGACGGGACAGATGCCGCCCAGGTAGATTTTGTCCACGCCGAAGGCATCGGCCGTCCGGAAGGCGCTGCCCACGTTGTGGGCGCTGCGGATGTTGTCCAGCACCAGCACCACGCCGCTTTCGGGGCGGCCGTGCACATATTCATCGGCCGTAATGCGGCCCAGTTCGATATTGAGAAGCTTGCGGTCCTTCATTACTTCTGCTTGTAATTGAGGGCAAGACCGCCGGCCGATGTTTCCTTGTACAGGGACGGAAGGTCTTTTCCGGTCTGTTTCATCACTTCCACCACGTGGTCGAAGGAGATGCGGTGCCGGCCGTCGGAGAAGGAGGAATAGACGTTGGAGTCCAGGGCTCGGCAGGCCGCAAAGGCATTGCGCTCGATGCAGGGAATCTGGACCAGGCCGCACACGGGGTCGCAGGTCATGCCCAGGTGGTGCTCCAGGCCCATTTCGGCCGCATATTCAATCTGATACACGCTGCCACCGAAGAGCTGGCACGCGGCAGCCGCCGCCATGGCGCAGGCAACGCCCACTTCTCCCTGGCAGCCTACCTCGGCTCCGGAAATGGAGGCGTTTTGCTTGACCACGTTGCCGATGAGACCGGCCGTAGCCAGGGCATGCAGGATCTTGGTGTCGGAGAAGGCATGGCCCTTGGCCAGGTGGTAGAGCACGCCGGGGATGACGCCCGATGAGCCGCAGGTGGGTGCTGTCACGATGATGCCGCCCGATGCGTTTTCCTCGCTTACGGCCAGGGCATAGGCGAATACCAGGCCCCGGGAGCGCAGGTTGGGCTGGTAGCCCAGTGCCTTTACATAATATACAGCAGCCTTGCGGGAGAGGTTCAGCGGGCCTGGCAGCCGGCCTTCGGCATTGAGCCCCCGCTCTACGGAAGCCTTCATGGCCTCCCAGATTTCCTGCAGATAGTCCCAGATTCCGGGGCCTTCACACAGGTCCACGTACTCCCACAGCTGCCGGCCGTTGGTGTCGCACCACTCGATGATCTCCGAGAGCGTATTCATCTTGTACACGTCTCCGGAGACGCTCATCTCCTTGTCGGTGCCCTCAGACAGTGCGCCGCCGCCGATGGAATAGACGGTCCATTCCTCGGAGACAGTGTCATCGGCCTCGATGGCCTTGAAAAGCATGCCGTTGGGGTGATACTCCAGAAAGTGGAAGGGCTGCCACAGGATATTGACGGGAGCAACCGGCTCCAGTGCCTCGGTAATGGCAACGTCGGTCATGTGCCCTTTGCCGGTAGCGGCCAGCGAGCCATAAAGCGTTACCTCAAAACGGGCCGCATCGGCGTGACGTGCCGCAAACAGCTGCGCCGCGCGGTACGGGCCCATGGTATGCGAGGAAGAAGGCCCTTTTCCTATTTTAAAGAGTTCACGGAGTGAAAACATGGCATGATCAATTGGAAACGCAAATGTACGGATTATTTTCCAAAAACAGGCTGTTATGTGTAACTTGTTGATTAATAGAGATATACAATATTTCCTCCCGGCGTTTTTGCCGGGAGGAAATTTTATAAAGCGCTAATAATCAGCTATTTCCGAATTACGCCTTGGCAGGGACTAGTCCAGACTGTGAATGGCAAGACCGCTGCGGAGCTTGGGCTCGAACCAGGTGGTCTTGGGCGGCATGATGTTGCCGGTATCGGCAATGTTGATAAGCTGCTCCATGGACACCGGATACAGGGCGAAAGCCACCTTCATTTCGCCGGAATCTACACGGCGGGACAGCTCTCCGAGGCCGCGGATGCCGCCCACGAAGTCGATGCGCTTGTCCGTGCGCAGGTCCTTGATGCCCAGGATCTTGTCCAGCACCAGGTTGGAAAGGATGGTGACGTCCAGTACGCCGATGGGATCTTCGTCATTGTATCGGCCTGCCTTGGCAGTGAGGCTGTACCAGGTTCCTCCGATGTACATGGAGAAGTTGTGGAGCCCGGCGGGATGGAAAATCTCGCTGCCCATGGCTTCTACCGTGAAATCGTTCTCCAGGGCCTTGAGGAACTCTTCGTCGGAAAGCCCGTTCAGGTCCTTCACCACACGGTTGTAGTCGATGATGGCGAGGTGGCTCTCCGGGAAGCATACGGCCATGAAGTAGTTGTACTCCTCCTTGCCGGTGTGGTTCGGGTTCTGGGCTTTTTTCTCGGCGCCCACGCGTGCGGCGGCGGCCGTGCGGTGGTGGCCATCGGCTACATAGAAGGCGTCGATGTCCTTCGTGAAGATGTCCGTGATGCGGGCGATGACGGCGTCGTCGTCAATGACCCAGAAGGTGTGCGTGAAGTTGTTCTCGTCCACGAACTTGTACTCGGGCTCTCCGGCTGCGGCTTTTGCCACAATGGCGTTGAGTTCCTCGTTGTCCTTGTAGGCGAAGAAGACGGGCTCGATGTTGGCGTTCTGGATTCTTACGTGCACCATGCGGTCGTCCTCCTTGTCCTTGCGGGTGAGCTCATGCTTTTTGATGATGCCTTCCGCGTAGTCGTCGGTGTGGGCGCAGAGCACCAGGCCGTACTGCGTGCGGCTGCCCATGGTCTGGGCATAGACGTAGTACTTCTCTTTGTCGTCCTTGATGAGCCAGCCTTTTTCCTTCCAGGCCTTGAAATTCTCAACGGCTTTCTGGTAGGTGCGTTCCTCATGTTCTCCGGCAATGGGCTTGAAGTCAATCTCCGGCTTGGTGATGTGAAGGAGGCTCTTTTCTCCGGCCATGGCCAGGGCTTCCTCAGAGTTGAGGACATCATACGGGGGGGCGGCGACCTCGGTCACCAGGTTCTTGGGCGGGCGGATAGCCGCAAAGGGTTTGACGCGTACCATAGTATTATTTGTTGACTTGGAACTTGCAGTTTCCGGTGGCGAAGAAATCCACAATCTGACGGGCGGCGGCAAGGCCTGCGTTCACGTTGGCCTCAGCGGTCTGGGCACCCATCTTCTTGGGCGTTGCGAACACGCGGGCGCCGAACTTCTCCTGGAGGGCGGCGTAGTTGTCGGGCATGACATCGGCCACATACTTGAGGTCCGGACGCTCTTCGAGGGCCTTCATGAGGCCTTCTTCGTCCATCACTTCCTTGCGGGCGGTGTTCACCAGCGTAGCGCCCTTGGGCATCTTCGTGATGAGGTCGTAGCCGATGGACTTGATGGTGGACGGCAGGGCGGGGATGTGGATGGAGAGGTAGTCGGAGGAGGAGTAGAGCTCCTCGAGGCTGTGCACGGGGTCTGCGCCTCCGGCGACGATCTGCTCGTCGGTGAGGAAGGGATCGAGGGCCGATACTTCCATGCCCAGGGCCTTGGCCTTCTGGCCGACGAGGCGGCCGACGTTGCCGTAGGCCTGGACGCCCAGGCGTTTGCCGCCGAGCTCGCTGCCGGTAGCCGGCGTGAACTGCGTGCGGGCCATGAAAATCATCAGGCCCAGGGCGAGTTCGGCCACGGCGTTGGAGTTCTGGCCGGGGGTGTTCATGACCACAATACCTTTGGCCGATGCTGCAACGAGATCGACGTTGTCGTAGCCGGCGCCGGCGCGTACCACAATCTTGAGCTTCGGGGCGGCGGCGATAACCTCGGCCGTCACTTTGTCGGAGCGGATGATCATGGCTTCTACGTCGGCCACGGCCTTTACGAGGTCTGGCTGATCGGCATATTTTTCAAGCTTCACTACTTCGTGACCGCCTTCGGTAAGGATGTTCACGATGCCTTCGACGGCCTTGGCGGCGAAGGGCTTCTGGGTGGCGAGTAAAACTTTCATTATTTCTTGAGCTTTTCGAATTCTTGCATGCAGTCTACGAGGGCCTGGACATCTTCTACGGTGCAGGCGTTGTACAGGGAGGCGCGGAAGCCGCCCACGGAGCGGTGGCCCTTGATGCCCACCATGCCCTGTTCCTTGGCGAAGGCCATGAACTCGTCCTGGAGGTCTTCCTTGCCGGGAGCCATCACAAAGCACACGTTCATCAGGGAGCGGTCTTCCTTGGCGGCGGTGCCCACGAACAGGGAGTTGCGGTCAATTTCACTGTAGAGAAGCTCGGCCTTCTTCTGGTTGATCTTCTGGATGGCCTCTACGCCGCCCATGCTCTTGATCCACTTGAGGGTTTCGTTCATGACGAAGATGTTGAACACGGGAGGCGTGTTGAACATGGAGAGCTTGTCAATGTGGGTCTGGTAATTGAGCATGGTGGGGATGTGGCGGGTAACCTTCCCCAGTGCGTCCTTGCGGATGATGGCGAAGATGACGCCGGCAGGGCCCACGTTCTTCTGGGCGCCGCCGTAGATGAGGGCGTACTTGCTCACGTCAACGGGACGGGACATGATGTCGGAAGACATGTCGGCGATGAGGGGGCAGGGGCAGTCCATGTCCTCCTTGATCTCCGTACCATAGATGGTATTGTTGGTGGTGATGTGCAGGTAATCGAGGTCTGCGGGAATCTCAAAGCCCTTGGGAATGTAGCTGTAGTTCTTGTCCTTGGAGCAGGCGATGGCGTATGCATCGCCGATGCCCTGGGCCTCCACGAGAGCCTTGTGGGCCCATACGCCGGTATCCAGGTAGGCGGCCTTCTTCTCCAGATAGTTCATGGCCACATAGAGGAACTGCAGGGAGGCGCCGCCGCCCAGGAATACAACCTCGTGGGTGTCCGGAATGTTGAGGAGCTCCTTCCACAGGGCACGGCATTCGTCCATGACGGTGTCCCACTCCTTGGTACGGTGGGAGATGGAAAGAACGGAGATGCCGGTGCCGCTGAAGTCCTTCAGGGCTGCAATGGCGTTATCGATGGCTACCTGGGGGAGCAGGCAGGGGCCGGCATTGAAAACATGAACTTTTTTGGACATGATCGAAATGGGTTTAAGATTTTAAGCTAAAGTTATTATATTTCTTTTAATTTTGCAAAACTATCCAGTCTTTTCTTAAAATTTTCTTCTTCTGAGAGGCGAACTCTTACAGTCAGGGAGCATTTTTCTCCAAAATCCTGCGCGCTGGGGGTGAGGTTCATATCCTTGAGAACCTTCATGACGTCGTTCATGGAAAGATAGTCAAACTCCACTTTCCAGTTCTTCCCGGCTACCTTAGGTATGATACTGGCCTGCTGAAGCGCGTCAGCCGTTGAAGTTTTGTATGCGCGGATGAGACCGGGAATGCCCAGTTTGATGCCACCGAAATAGCGGACCACCACAACCAGAATGTCACTGAGCCCCAGGGAATCTATCTGGCCCAGAATGGGTCGGCCTGCACTGCCTGCCGGTTCACCGTCGTCGGCCGCGCGCCATACGTCTCCCTTGTAACCCAGCCGGTAGGCAAAGCAGTGATGCCGGGCGTCGTGGTATTCCTTCTTCAGGGCCGCCACATGCTCCTTCACCTCCTCTTCCGTCTCTACCGGAAAGGCGAAGGCTATGAAGCGCGACCCGTTGTCCTTGAAAAGACCCTGGGAAGGAGCCCCGATGGACTGGTATGCGTCGAATGCATTCACAGTCTACAAATTTAGTGTTTTTTTCGGAAAAAGCAGTATAATGCGGGCCGCGCTTGTGCCAGGCATTGGCTAAAGCTGTAATTAGCTAGCAATCAACAACTTGCGATTTACGTCCCTGCCCGAGGTCCGAAAGCTGCTGCAAAAAGATTATTTGCTCAGATTGATAAACGGAAGAGCGCTGGAGCCGTTGTAGGTGGGCAGCTTGCCGTCCCACTTTTCAATGGCGTACTGCTGCACCAGGAGGGAGTTGAGCGAGGCAGCCACAACGCGGTTGTAGTAGGCCTCACCGTCACCCTGGATCTTCTGGGCTTCGGCTTCGCCTTTGGCTTTGGCAATGGCAATCTTTGCTTCGGCTTCTGCTTCTTTTACCTTATTTTCTGCCTTGAGGGCGTTCTGGACGGCTTCGTTCTTGGCATTGATGGCGGCGGTAAGGGATGCGGGAGGATCGATCTTGGTCGTGAACTCGCGCACGATGAAGCCTTCCCGGTTCATGGATTCGTCCAGGCGGGCGCGGACCTCGTTCTCGAATTTGGCTCTGTTGGCCATGAGTTCGTCGGACGTGTAGTTGTTGGCGCAGGTACGGTAGGCCTCGAAGATACATGTATTGATGTAGCCCATTTCCAGTTCCCGTACGGGTTTGCGGTATTTTACGAAAATATCCACAGCCTTGGTCTCGTCAATCTGATAGGCCAGGGTGGGAGTCATGGAGAAGATGGCGGCATCCTTGGGGTTCACGGTGAAGGGCTCGTAGGTGACACGCTGGATGTAAGTGGGGTACTCGAAGATACTCTCGGTAATGGGGTTGTACCATACCCAGCCGCGGCAGGTGCCTTCGACACCGCCTTTCAGGGCCGCATTGGAACTCCATTTCTTGAATTTGATACCCACCGAGGCGGAGTCGATGGTGGTGCAGCAGGAGGCCATGACAAAGATGACCAGTGCAGTGACGGTAAGGGCAATCCAGGAGGATTTGGCAAGGGGACTCATTCTGCTCATAGTTCTTTTAATTTGGGGTTTAATCATATTATCTATGCCGGCTGCCACAGGATGGAGGCGTCACGGCGCCACCAGGTGAGCTGGCGTTTGGCGTAGTGGCGGGTACTGGCCTGGATGTGCTGTACGGTGGTCTCCAGGTCATACTTGCCGTCAAAGTATTCGAACATTTCGCGGTAACCCACCGTTTGCAGGGCGGGCAGGTCCCGGTAGGGGAGCATGCTGCGGGCTTCGGCCTCCAGGCCATCGGCCATCATTTGCTCCACTCGCGCGTTGATGCGCTCGTAAAGTTCTTCCCGGGGACGTTCCAGGCCCACTTTCACAATCTCGAAGTCCCGCTCCTTGAACGTGCGCGTCTTGTAGGAGGAGAAAGGTTTTCCTGTGTACAGGCTCACCTCCAGCGCACGTATTACACGCTGGCCGTTGGACAGGTCCAGCTCTTCGTAGGAGACGGGGTCCAGTTCCTTCAGCTGCTGGGCCAGCACCTCCACGCCCTCGTCCCTAAGACATTCCATGAGGTGCTCCCGCAGTTGAACCGGAACCTCGGGGAAGTCGTCCAGGCCGTAGCAGAAGGCGTCTATGTACATCATGGAGCCGCCGCACATGACCAGGGTCTCATGGCCTTCGGAGAACAGGCGGTTCACCAGCTCCATGGCCTCTACCTCATAGATGCCCGCCGTGTAGTTACGGGTAATGGGAATGGAGCGGATAAAATAATGCTTAACTGCAGCCATTTCCTCATCGGAAGGGGCTGCAGTGCCTATTTTAAGTTCTTGAAAGATTTGCCGGGAGTCGCAGGAAATGACGGGGGAACCCACCTCAAGGGCGCGACGAATGGCATAGCCGGTTTTGCCGACGGCGGTAGGTCCCAGTATGATCTCCAGCCTTCGGGGCACGGCGCCTATTCCTCGCTTTCGTCAAAGATTTCCTTTCCGTCTTCGTCGTCCTCTTCTTCCTCCTCGTCGGAGAAGTCTTCGTCGTCCAGGTCTTCGTCATCATCCTCTCCGGGAAGATGGCGCTGGCGGTCCGGAAGGTCTTCAAAGGCTACGTAGCCGTTCTCGAACTCGATGGGGTTGGGACCTTTGGACTCGGCCAGTACCGGGAAGTCCGGGTTTACCGTGACTCCGGTCAGCTCACCTTCCACGGTGATGTTGACGCTCTTTTTGTTGGTAACGTCGTAGAAGTAGACGAAACTGTCGGCTCCGGCCTTCACTGCCTTCTCCAGGGGCATCTGGTCTGCGGTGCCCCAGCCCAGGTCGAAGAGGCCGTATCGGCCCACAACGGCACCGGTAACGTCCAGGGCCTTGAACATGATGAGCTGGTCCTGGGGGAACTCGAGGTCTGCCCGGATCTGCTTATGAAGGGTGTACAGCGTGGTGGCGCCGTTCACTTTATATACTCTGTAGAATCCTTTGATGCCCGTAAGGGTCACCCTTAATTGAAATACCATAGGTTCTGTTTTTCGCAGGCCAAAGATACTATTTTTTTGCGGTTCTATTGCAAAAAATCGTTACCCAATCTGCGCGCCGTTTACCAGCGCCTCCTGAGGCGTGATGAAGCGCATCTTGCCGTCTCCCTGCTTGGCCATGAGGATCATGCCGCGGGACTCGATGCCGCGGATCACGCGCGGAGCCAGGTTGGCGAGGATGCAAATCTGCTTGCCCAGCATGTCTTCGGGGCTGTAGTACTCGGCAATGCCGGAGACAATGGTGCGCTCATCAATGCCCGTGTCGATGGTGAGCTTCAGGAGCTTGTCTGTCTTGGGAACACGCTCTGCGGCCAGTACCGTTGCAGTACGGATATCCATGGCGCCAAAGTCGTCAAAGGTAACCTCCGGCTTCTGGGGCTCCACCTTGGCAGCGGCTTCTGCAGCGGCCTTGGCAGCCTCGGCCTCTTCACGTGCCTTCTTGATGGCCTCCAGGCGGGCCATCTGCGCTTCCACTACGCTGTCCTCGATCTTCTGGAACAGCAGCACAGCCTCACCGAGCTCGTGACCGGAAGGCAGCAGCTCATTGGCGCCCAGCATCTCCCAGTTCAGAACAATCTCTCCGGCAGGGATGGAGGCCGATGCCGGACGGGTGTGCACGGCCTTGCCCTCACCCTCCTTGTAGAAGTTCACGGTAGGAGTGCCTTCACCGGCGCGGTGGTCCCAGCCGGCGTCAATGCCTACGCGCAGGATGCCGCGCAGTTTCTCGGCGCTGAAGGGCAGGAACGGCTCAAAAGCAATGGCGCAGTCGGAGCACAGCTGCAGGCAGGTGTAGAGGATGGAAGCCGTACGGTCCATGTCTTCCTTGGCTACCTTCCAGGGCTCCATGTCGGAAATGTATTTGTTGCCGATGCGTGCGATATTCATGGCTTCCTTGAGGGCCTCGCGGAAGTGGAAGGTCTCGATGTATTTCTCCAGGGCCTCGCGGCAGGGCTTCACGGAAGCAAGGGTTTCGGCGTCAATGGCCTGGGGCTTCAGGTTCTGGGGAACCTTCCCGCCAAAGTACTTCTGGGTAAGCACAACGGCGCGGTTTACGAAGTTGCCGAAGATGGCCACCAGTTCGCTGTTGTTGCGCCCCTGGAAGTCTTTCCAGGTAAAGTCGTTGTCCTTGGTCTCGGGGGCGTTGGCGGTGAGAACGTAGCGCAGCACATCCTCCTGGCCGGGGAACTGCTCTTCATATTCGTGCACCCACACGGCCCAGTTGCGGGATGTGGAAATCTTGTCTCCCTCCAGGTTGAGGAACTCGTTGGAAGGCACATTATCCGGCAGCACATAGTCTCCGTAAGCCTTGAGCATGGACGGGAACACAATGCAGTGGAACACGATGTTGTCCTTGCCGATGAAGTGCACCAGCCGGGTCTCGGGGTCTTTCCACCACTTCTCCCAGCTTTCCGGAAGAAGTTCCTTGGTGTTGGAGATATAGCCGATGGGCGCATCAAACCACACGTAGAGCACCTTGCCCTCGGCACCCTCTACCGGAACAGGTACGCCCCAGTCCAGGTCACGGGTGACGGCACGGGGCTGCAGGCCGCCGTCCAGCCAGCTCTTGCACTGGCCGTACACGTTGGTCTTCCACTCCTTGTGCTGCTCCAGGATCCAGTCACGCAGCCAGGGCTCGTACTTGTCCAGGGGCAGATACCAGTGTTTGGTCTTCTTCTTCACGGGCGTGGAGCCCGACAGCTTGGACTTGGGGTCCAGCAGTTCCTCGGGGCTCAGGGTGCAGCCGCACTTCTCGCACTGGTCTCCGTAGGCGTGCGGGTTGCCGCATTTGGGGCAGGTACCCTCGATGAGGCGGTCTGTGAGGAACATCTTGGCCTCCTCGTCATAGAGCTGCTCGCTCTCCTGGGTCACGAAGTCGTTCTGGTCGTAGAGCTTGCGGAAGAACTCGGCCGCATTTTTCTCATGCACGGCCGACGACGTACGGGAGTAGATGTCATAGTTGATGCCGAGGCCCGTGAAGGCGTCTTTCATTACCTTATGATACTTGTCCACGATGTCCTGCGGGGTAACGCCCTGCTCGCGGGCCTTGATGGTGATGGGCACGCCGTGCTCGTCGGAGCCGCAGATGAACACTACGTCCTCTCCGCGCATGCGCAGGTAGCGGACATAGATGTCTCCGGGAATGTAAGCGCCGGCCAGGTGGCCGATATGGACGGGACCGTTAGCATAAGGCAATGCACAGGTCACAAGGGTTCTCTTATAACTCATTTCTTCAGTCTCCCTAGTTTTCTATTGATGTTTATCTCGATTTCTGTCAGTTGTTGCAGCTTCAGGAGTACCTCGTTCATTTCCTCCTGCGAAGCTGCTTCATTCAGTTTACGGGTAAGTTCCTTTCGGCGCGTTTTAAGCCGCTTGGTGTGGTAAACCAGAATGGCTTTGGGCACGTAGTTTACCAGCCAGGAGTCGGTGGTGGTGAGGGCGTCGGAAAAGTTGTGCACGGTGATCTCATACTTCTCCGTGGAATACTTCGCCGTCACCTCTGCTACCGTCCGGTCTTCTCCGTTGAGGAGCGCGAGCACAATGGCGTCCTGGTCCAGTCCCTTATCGTAGAGGGCAAAGTAGGCCTCGTAGGTAGCTTCCAGGCCCGGATTCACAAAGTGAGCGTCGTCTCCGGCCAGCGCGGCGTCAATGAACTCGGCTACCGTCTGCTGTCCCTCGGGGTCATAGAACTCGGAATCGGCCTCGAACTGCAGCGGCGTGCGGCCGTGCTGGAGGATAAACTTCAGAAGCTCTTCTTCCGAAGGCTTCTCGTCGTTGATCCTCAGGGGAGCAACCGGCTGGGCCGATGGCGCTTCGGGCTCAGTGACCTGGGGCCTTTCCTCCCTTGCCGGCCGTGCATGTTTGGCGCTGTCCTCCCGCGTTTTCCGTACGCGGTCCTGGATGATATCCTCCTCGATGCCGAATTGCTTGGCCACGGTGCCGATGTACACCTGGCGCTTGATGGCGTCGGGGATATCGGCCACGGTGTCGGCAATCTCATTGATGAGGTTGGCCTTCTTGAGGGGGTCGTCGCCGGCTTCTTTCAGGAGGAGTTCCGTCTTGAAGGCGATGCCGTCCTTTTCGTTATCGGCAATGAACTCCTTGATCTCCTCCAGCGTATGCTTCTGGGAGTAGGAGTCGGGGTCGTCTCCGTCGGGAAGGAAGACCACTTTCGGATTCATGCCTTCCTTGAGGATGAGGCCGATGGCACGCACCGCCGCATGCAGGCCCGCCTTGTCACCGTCGTACATGATGGTGACGTTCTGCGTGAACTTGCCGATGAGACGTACCTGCTCCTCGGTGAGGGAGGTGCCGCAGGAGGCCACCACATTGGTGATGCCCATCTGGTGCATCATCACCACGTCCACGTTGCCTTCCACCAGGATGCAGCGGTCCTGCCGGGCAATCTCGCTCTTGGCGAACCAGATGCCCATCAGGTTGCGGCTCTTGATGTAGATTTCCGTCTCGGGGGAGTTGACGTACTTGGCGGGGTTGTCGGCCTTGAGAGTTCGTCCGCTGTAGGCAATGACGCGTCCGCTCACGGAGTGGATGGGGAACATCACCCGCTCGCGGAACTTGTCAATGAGCGAGCCGTCCTCCGTCTGGATGGCAAGACCTGCCGCCAGAAGGAACTCGTCCTTGTAACCGGCGGCGCGTGCGGCGTCCACCAGCGTGGTTTTCCCGCTGGGGGCCCATCCCAGGCTCCACTTCTCGATGGTGGTGTCCAGGATGTTGCGCTTCCGGTAGTACTGATAGCCAACGGCCCGGCCTTCTCCTGAAAGCAGCTGGTCTGAGAAGAACTTGCGGGCAAACTCGCTCACGGCAAGGAGGCTCTCGCTCCGCTGCCGCGCGGCAATCTGCTCGGCACTCTCTTCCTCTTCCTGCACCTCGATGTTGTACTTCTTGGCCAGGTAGCGCAGGGCCTCGGGGTAGGTCATGTGCTCGTATTCCATCACAAAACCCACGGCGCTGCCGGCCTTGCCGCAGCCGAAGCACTTGTAAATACCTTTCGAGGGCGTTACGTGGAAAGACGGCGTCTTCTCGTTGTGGAAGGGGCAGCAGGCTACATAGCTGGACCCGCGGCGCTTGAGCGTCACGAAATCTCCGATCACCTCCTCTACGCGGGCGGTGTCCAGGATGAGGTCTACTGTCTCCTTCGGAATCATTTACTCCTTCTCGAAATCCACTTCCTTGGCGTCGGAGCCCAGGCTGATTTTCCCGTTGTCTTTCGGAGCCTTGCTTTCGGGCTCCTTATAGTGCTTCTCCTGCCACAATACTTTTGCCTGGTAATAGGCGTCGCGTCCATACCAGAAGATGGCAAGGATCCCTACCAGAACGGCCAGGAAACTGGCACGGCTGGCGAGCCACATGCCCAGCGCCACAAACAGGATGTCTTTTATAAGCCGGATGGTCCGGTTGTTATATGCAAAACTTATCATAGTCTGCAAAGATACAAAAAACCTTCGGCATTTACCGAAGGTTTTCGTGCGATTAGAACGGAAGGTCGTCGGAGTCCTGCGAGTCCCCCGGCATGTCGTCCAGCGTGGGGGCCGGTGCCTCGAAGACCGGGGCCGGCGGAACGGGCTGGGCCGATGGTGCCGGCTGGGCCGATGCCACCGGCTGTGCCGATGCGGCTGGCTGCGCCTGGCCCGCAGGGGCGATGCGCCAGACCTGAAGGTCCGTGTACCACCGGCCGTTGTACTCACGGCTCTTGATGTTGAAGGAAACCTTGATGCGGTCTCCCGTCTGGTACTTGTCCAGGTCTGCTACCTTGTCCTGCCCGAAGGCGGTGAAGACAGCCTGTGAAGTGTAATTGCCGTCGGGGTAGTCCAGGATGAACTCCTGTTTGGCCCACTGTCCGCGGGCCGACGTTCCCTGCTGCACGCCCATCTTCTGGCGGAGGGTTCCTTCCAGTTCCAGTGCCATAGACTTACTTGGTGGCGGGTTCTACGTAGGGCTTCACCTCCAGCAGGTCTACGTCGAAGATAAGGGTGCTGTTGGCACCGATCTCGCGGGGACCACGCTCGCCGTAAGCAAGCTCGGCGGGGATTACGAGGGTGATCTTGCCACCTTCGCCCACCAGCTTCATGCCCTCGGTCCAACCCTTGATGACGCGGTTGAGAGGGAACTCGATGCCGTCGTTCTTGTCAAACTCCTTGCCGTCGATGAGGGTGCCGCGGTAGTTCACCTTCACGGTGTCACGGTCGCTCACGGCGTGCTTCTCGCTGCCGGAATCCTGGATGAGGTAAACGATACCGGTGGCGGTGGAGTCGGCGCTGTTCTTCACGAAGAACTCCTTGCGGAACTTGTCACCTTTCTCCTTGTTGAGGGCGCCTTCGTAAGCGGTGCGCTTCTGGAGGTACTCGTTGATGATCATGTTCATCTCGGAAGGGTCAATCTTGAACTGCTTCACGAAGGCGGAGTCCATGGGCTGGCCTTCCTTGGCGTTCAGGGCATCCTTCATACCTTTCTCCAGCTGAGCCATGTTGAGGTCTCCGAAGCCGTTCTGGGTGATAACGAGACCGAAGTTGACGCCCAGAAGATAAGAGGTGGTGTCTACCTGGCCCTTGGAGGGGAGCAGGTTCTGAACTTCCTTGGAGCCCTCTACCTTGGAGGTGCCGCAGGCCATCACCAGCACGGTGGCGGAAGCGATGGCGAAGAGTTTTACGAGTTTCATGTTATTAAAATAATTTAAAGTTTTTGTCTGTCATACAACCTGCAAAGATAGTAATTATTCCGGATAAAGCATAATCTATGGGGGTGGATATAAAAAAGTTAGTGCAAACGATTGATTTATTTTGGGAAAAATAGTAAATTTGAGTATCATTACGCAGTAGAACAAAACAGGGCATTATGGTTGACAGCTCCACCTTGCATGCAAAGCTGAAGACTTTCTTCGGTTACGATGCTTTCAAAGGAGACCAGGAACGTATTATCCGTCACCTGGTTTCCGGCAAGGATGCGTTTGTGCTCATGCCTACCGGGGGCGGCAAGTCGCTGTGCTACCAGCTGCCGGCCCTTGTCATGGAAGGCACCGCCATTGTAATCTCTCCGCTCATTGCCCTCATGAAGAACCAGGTAGACGCCATCCGCGGTTTCGAGGTAGGGGAAGACGGCATTGCGCACTTCCTCAATTCCTCGCTCAGCCGCATGCAGATCCAGGAGGTTCAGGAAGACCTCCTCAGGGGCGTTACCAAACTGCTGTACGTGGCGCCGGAGTCCCTTACCAAGGAGGAGAACATTGCCCTTTTAAAATCGGTCAAGATCTCCTTCTATGCGGTGGACGAGGCTCACTGTATCTCCGAGTGGGGCCATGACTTCCGCCCGGAATACCGCAAGATCCGCTCCATCATAGACCAGATTCAGCCGGCGCCGGTGATTGCCCTCACGGCTACCGCTACGCCCAAGGTCCAGAGCGACATTCTCAAGAACCTCCGCATCCAGGACGCCGAGGTATTCAAGTCCTCCTTCAATCGGCCCAACCTCTATTATGAGGTGCGGGACAAGGTGGAACCCGAGAAGGATATCATCCGCTTCATCCGCCAGAACCCCGGCAAGAGCGGCATCATCTACTGCCTCAGCCGCCGCAAGGTGGAGGAACTGGCCCAGATGCTCTCCATCAACGGCATCAAGGCCCGTCCGTACCACGCCGGCCTGGACGCAAAGACCCGGGCCGAGAACCAGGACCTGTTCCTCACGGAAGAGATTGACGTCATTGTGGCCACCATCGCTTTTGGCATGGGCATCGACAAGCCGGACGTTCGCTTTGTCATCCACTACGACATCCCCAAGAGCATCGAGGGCTACTATCAGGAGACGGGTCGTGCCGGCCGTGACGGCCAGGAAGGCCAGTGCATCACCTACTATAGTTATAAGGACATCCAGAAGCTGGAGAAGTTCATGCAGGGGAAGCCGATAGCCGAGCAGGAAATCGGCAAGCAGCTCCTGCAGGAGACCGTGGCTTATGCGGAGTCCAGCCAGTGCCGGCGCAAGATGCTGCTCAACTACTTTGGAGAGGATTACCTGCAGGACAATTGCGGGGCATGCGACAACTGCCTGCATCCCAAGAAACGCTATGACGGAAGGGAGGACATGGCCCTTGTCATCGAGCTCATCCAGTCGCTGCCGGAACACTTCAAGCTGGAGCACCTGGCCGCCATCCTTTCGGGCGTTACCAATGCTATGGTCAAGTCCTACAAGCACGACGAACTGCCTCTTTTCGGGGCCGGCAAGGAACACGATATTCGTTTCTGGTGCGCCGTCTTCCACCAGGGACTTCTCCTGCATTATTTGGAGAAGGATATTGAGAATTACGGACTTATCTCGGTTACGGAGCAAGGCCTTCAGTTTATGGAGCACCCGCATCAGGTTATGCTGGTAGAAGACCGCACCTTCTCTGAGGGTGAAGACGACGAAGAGGACGATGTACCTGCGGCTTCCGGTGGCGGCGGGGGAGACCCTGTGCTCCTGTCCATGCTAAAGGACCTTCGAAAGGACGTTGCCCGCAAGATGCACCTGCAACCCTGGATTGTGTTCGGAGACCCGGCGCTGGAAGACATGACCATCGTGTATCCGCTCACCCTCAAGGAACTTCAGGAAAAGTGCCAGGGCGTAGGAGAAGGCAAGGCCCGTAAGTTTGGCCAGCCTTTTGTGGACCTCATTGCCCGCTATGTGGAGGAGAATGAGATTGAAAGGCCCGACGACTTTGTGGTCAAGTCCGTGGCTCCCAAATCCGGTAACAAAGTCTATATCATCCAGTCCATAGACCGCAAACTGGACCTTGGGGACATTGCCGCCGCCAAGGGGCTGGACATGAATGAACTTCTCACAGAAATCGAGGGCATCATATCTACCGGTACCCGCGTCAACATCAATTATTATATTGAGAAAGAACTGGATCCCGAGGTGGTGGAGGAAATCTACGACTGGTTCAAGGAAGAAGCCACCTCCGACTCCCTCTCCGAAGCCCTCGCCGCCCTGGGTGGAGACTACGAGGAATCAGAAATCCGCCTGGTCCGCATCAAGTTCCTCTGCGAGGTCGCGAACTAAAGCCTCTCCTCAGGAAAGAAGAACTCTAGTGTTATACGGATTTTTCGGAGACAGAATACCAAGCCAGGATTGGTGTTCTGTCTAATGTTTTGTTTTATTCCCTCCAGTCGCAATAGGTATCGTTATGAAAAACGATGTTGTGATATTCGAGGTATTGTTTTAGTAAAGAAATAGTGGAAAAATGTTTAATTGTGTATGGCTCATAGGGGGAAAATAGTTCCTTGGTATCAGTTTTTATCAATAGATAATACCCAGTAATATCTCCACTATGCGCGTAGTCTATAGCAAGAATGTCCTTATTCTCGTTCCAATATGCACGAAGAATGTTCTTCTCTATGAGTACATGTTTTTTTGTCCCATAAGGAAATGATTTGTAAACGAGGTTTACGCAAAAAGTATTATCGTTGTAATTAAGGTAGCAATTTGTCTTTGCAATTCGGCGCTGATCCTTAATCGTAACAATAACATCACTACCCAATGATGCTGCCACAATGAGGCAGATAACAAAGAGGATTTTTCTTATTGTATTGGACTTACCCATACATAAAACTGATAAGTGTTTCCCATTTTTACGCAGTCACTTCTACGTGTACTGTTGGCTAGATGATAGAATAAAGAATGACGACTTTTTGCGTCATAAATCATGTTGTACACGTAATGGCCTCCTTTGCTAATTATCCCGCGATACGAATATGATCCTACGAACTGCCGTGTAAGGCTAAGAGTAGTAGGGACATCGGCAATAGACCAATTTTCGGCGCCTTTTATTCGTCCGATAGAAGGGTATCGTTGTAATGCTTCATCCCTTCTTTTTGCATATACTGAAGTCATTAATTCTTGAGTCATTGGGTGGTCTTGTGTTAAGATGGAAAACTCGGGACCAGAATTGCTTATGAAGTCTTCCCAAAAACCGCGCTCATTATTGCCTGTAAAGACATTTTTTTCAATCGAGGCTAAATCAAAAGTAAAACCCTCTGAGAATAGACTTTCAATCTTAAGCGTATTGACCATGAATGAATCAATAATATCTTCCATCTCGCCTAAAATTGAACCACGTCCTCCGTAATATGTATATCCTTCGTGATCGTCAGAGCCATAAAACCATGTATAATATCCATTATCGTTGTTCCTATACCAATCTCGTCCATCTGGGTCCACAACATTTACTGGATCTCCGGCGCAATAGACATAATGTCCAAATGGATAGTAATTCTCCGCCTGCGGGTCTGCACTCATCCAAGTGGCTGTATATGGACTGTATAGGCGTGCACCGAAATCAAGGTATGGGATGGTTGGCGGGATAAGGCTTCCCATCATATAGCCTGTGACTTCCTTACCACCAAAGCGGTAGCGTTTGTCTGGAGAGTCCGTTGAGGAAGAGGACCAACTGCGTGAGACAGTACCGTAAGGATAGTAGTCAAAACGCTGACGGACCGCACCTGTCCCGTCAACGACTGTGCGTACGCTACCTAGATGGTCTTTGATGTTATAGAGTACTTTGTCGGCCCCCGTGCCG